>Ga0105044_10001896_pt1 | contig 28312 bp, 18 predicted proteins | sample MAT01_FD_78092 | JGI IMG/M metagenome (GOLD analysis project Ga0105044, IMG submission 78092) | Freshwater microbial communities from Lake Fryxell liftoff mats and glacier meltwater in Antarctica - MAT-01 | ecosystem: Environmental > Aquatic > Freshwater > Ice > Liftoff microbial mat | place... | reverse complement strand
CCCGAGCTCTGTGGGGTCGAACAGTCGCTCGTCAATCGATGCACCAGCGACGCCGCGGCCGCGCGATTCGTCGATTTGATGGATCGTTACTCTTCCCGCGCCCGGGCAGTGGGCAGTGACTTCTCCCAAAATCCGAGTCCAGGGAATATTCGCGACGGACTCATCACCGATGCCATGAAATCCGCCGGGGCCGCCCGCAAAGGAGGTAGCTCGCCGGTGGTCGATGTGCTCGATTATCCGGAGCGGGCCACCGAACCGGGACTGACGCTCCTCTGCACCCCCGGCGGCGATGTCGAGTCCACCACCGCAATGGCCGGAGCCCATGCCACGATCATGCTTTTTACGACCGGGCTGGGAACGCCGACCGGCAATCCGATCTGTCCGGTTTTGAAAATCAGCACCAACACCGAATTGGCCGAACGACTGCCCGATCTGATCGACTTCGATACCGGACCCATCATTCGCGGCGAAGCGACTCCCGATACCTTGGCGCCCGCGCTGCTCGATCAGATCATCGCGGTCGCTTCGGGGGCGGAGATTACCAAAGCCGAGCGGCTCGGACAACATGACTTCCAGCCCTGGAAACGGGGCGTGTCGCTGTAGCCGAGGTCACCGACCTCGGTTGGGGATGTTGGACGTCCGTAGGACCGAGGTCAGTGACCTCGGCTACAGTCACCGACCTCGGCTCACTCCTTCCGAGGCCCGGCGTGGTTCTCGAAGCGCATGAACTCCTTCTGGAAGGTCAGCGGCACCTCGCCAGTGGGACCGTTCCGCTGCTTGGCGATGATGAATTCCGCCTCGCCCGTCATGCTCTCGCGATCCTCTTCATCGTCAGCATATGCCTCGGGCCGCATCAGCAAGCCAACGAGGTCGGCGTCCTGCTCGATCGAGCCTGACTCCCGAAGATCGCTCATCCGCGGCTTGCCCCCGCGGGAATCGGGATTCCGGTTGAGCTGCGCGAGAACGATGATGGGGATATTGAGTTCCTTGGCGAGGCCTTTGATCCCGCCGGAAATCTCGGCGATTTCCTTTTCCCGTCCGTCGCGGCGGGCGGCGTCTGGTGCCTTGAGGAGCTGTAGGTAGTCGATCGCGATGAGCTGGATGTTTTGCTCCTGCTTCAATCGCCGGGCTTTGGCCTGAAATTCGTTGATGGTCAGGCCGGGGGTGTCATCGATCCAGATTGGGGCATCAGCAAGATCGCCGGCCACCGTGAGCAGCTTGGGAAGATCGCTTTTGGAAAGGAAGCCTCCCCGCAGTTTCTGCATCTGGACTTTTGCCCGCGAGCAGAGCAATCGTTGCACAAGCGATTCGCTGGTCATCTCCAGGCTGAAGACCGCCACGGGAACCGGGTTATCCTTCCGCACCGCGATGTTCTCGACGATGTTCATGACGAACGACGTTTTGCCCATGGCCGGACGAGCGGCGATGACGATCATCTCACCGCCGTGGAAGCCGTTGGTCATTTTGTCGAGGTCATGGAATCCGGTCATGAGTCCCCCAGCGTCACCATCCCCATGAACCATGCGATCAATCGTTTCGATCACCTTGAGGACGTGACTCCGCATGTCGTAGATCGCCTTTTCGTTCTCGGTCTCGTTACGGATCTTGAGAACCCGCTTCTCCACCGAGTCGAGGAAGGCGGGGACGTTCTCGGGTGCATCGTAGGCGGCAGTGATACATTCGGTGCAATCCTGGATGACCCGGCGGAGGACGAATTTCTCTTTCAGGAACCCGGCATAATCATCGAAGAGCGCGGTGGTTGGCACATCGTCGAGCAAGTCGGCGAGCGTTGATCGTCCCCCGACCGCGTCGAGTTGGCCCTGCTGGTCGAGTTCATTGGTCAGGACGACCAGATCCAGCCGACCCTGGGGGCGGGTTTTGTAGAGATGGAGAAGCGTGGTGAAGATGATCTGATGGGCCGGCAGATAGAAATAACCAGCCGCGAGCTTCTCGATCGCCATCGGAATGATCTTGCTCGGGTCCTGCAGCATACAGCTGAGAGCAGCCTTTTCGGCATCCTCGCTCAATGGCATGGAGCGGAGCGCGTCTTCGGGAGTGCCTTGCTGGGGCGCCGGGCGTTCACTTCGTCCTTTCGGACCGTCGCGCAAAGAGTCGCGCTGAACGGGAAATCCGTCGGGACCCTTTTGCGGGCGCTTCTTCGAGGGGGGGAAATCTGACATAGTGCGGGACGGGGGAACGGAGAGTCCGCTGGGAAAGCCGCTTCAGCAGCTCGCCCAAAAAACGGAAAAGGCGGGCCTGCTAGTTAAGCAACCCGCCTCCCTTTCGCAAAGTGATTCGCACTGAATCACTTTTATTGATCATCAATCACTCGTCACCGGCGTCTGATGAATCATCTTCGCCCTGGGCTTTGACCCGGATCGTGACAGAAGCTTCGATGGAGGGGTGCAACTTGACGGGAATCTCGAAGCTACCAGTGGTCTTGATGGGGGCCTCCAAGACGAGCTGATGGCGCTCGATATTGAGTTTGCTCTTCTCGTTGATGAGATTGGCGATGTCGGTGGTGGTGACCGAACCGAAGGCTTTGCCGCCTTGACCGATGGCCAGCTCGATGGAAAGACGAAGCTTCTTGAGACGAGCGGCGGCGCTTTCGGCATCGGACAGTTCCTTGGCCTCACGCTCGGCGCGGGACTCCTTGAGCTTGGTGACGTGGCGAAGATTCGCCTTGGTTGCCTCGAAAGCACGACCGCCGGGAAGCAGGAAATTGCGGGCGAAGCCACGCTTCACTTTCACCACATCGGCCTCGGCTCCGAGTCCTTCGATTTTTTGCTTCAAAATTACTTCTATAGTGGCCATGGTCCGCTTGCTGGTGAGGGGGTGGAAAAAAGAGCGGGACAGGTAGGCGGATTCAGCTAGTCTGTCAAGCGGCAGTTTTCTAAGTTTCGTTAGGGATTTTCCCGCCTTGAATCCCTCCTTTCCCCCTCTTCCCATGGCCGAAGTTCGCTCCACCTTTCAATTGGCCCCCGGGCAGACCGCCCCGGACTTTGCCTTGCCCGATGCTTCCGGCCATATTCACTCACTCGGCGAACTGCGCGACGGGGCCGTCGGGATCATCGTCGTATTCGTCTGCAATCACTGCCCCTACGTGATCCACCTCGCGACCGCGCTGGGTGCTTTGGCCAAGGAAATGGATGGCCGCGGCATCCGCACGGTGGCGATCTCATCCAACGATGTCGCGAAATACCCCGCCGACGCTCCATCAAAAATGGCGATCTTCGCGACCGAGCATGGGTGGGACTTCCCGTATCTCTACGACGAGTCGCAAGCAGCGGCCCTGGCCTACGCGGCGGCCTGCACTCCGGATTTCTATCTGTTCGACGGTGAAGGCAAGTTGGCTTACGCCGGAGAGTTCGACGAGACCCGCCCTGGACGTGGGACAAAGCCAACCGGAACCGCCTTGCGCGTCGCCTGCGAGGCGATGCTGGCAGATCAGCCGGTCCCCCAGCCGTGGTATCCGAGCAGCGGTTGCAACATCAAGTGGAAGCCCGGAGCGGAGCCGGATTACCTCGGATAGGTCACTCAGCAAGCGGGCTGGCATTTTTCCAACGCTCCATTTTTTTGTCGAAACTCTTTCGCAAATGGTGGAAACTCAGCGCGTGAGTTCCCCCCCGCCCCAGCCCCCCCTTCGCCGCATCGCCCGTCCTACCTGGGTGATCGGCCACAAGAATCCCGACACCGACGCGATCTGCTCGGCGATCGCCTACGCCGACCTGCTCTCCCGCACCCGCCTGCCCGAGGCCCGCCCGGCTTGTTGCGGTCCCGCGAATGCCCGGACCGAATGGGTGCTCCAGCTCGCCGGGGTGCCCCGCCCCCGTCTCATGAGCGACGTCTATCTGCGGGCGGAAGATGTTTGCCGCCGCGAGATCGTCCAGACCCGGGCCACTGCCACCGTCATCGAAGCCTATCGGCAGATGACGGAGCACAATTACCGAAGCCTACCCGTCACCGGCGAGAAGGGAGAGCTGATCGGCCTTTTGTCCCTGCTCGATCTCCTTTCTCTCCTGATCCCCGCGACCGAGTTCGGCGAGATGGCCCGTCAGGTCACGGCATCCACCAAAAACATCGCCGACATCCTCGACGCCGAGATCGTCCACCTCACCGAGCATTGCGGGGAGGAGCAGGAATTTCTAATGATGGTGGCCGGTTCCTCCGAGCCGGTCATGCAGGAGAGGATCGCGCGGCTGCCGAAGGAGAGGTTGCTCATCATCACCGGAGACCGGGTCGGGGTGCAGCTTCATGCCGTCGAGGCCGGAGTCCGCTGTCTCGTCGTCACCAGTGGTGCCCGCCCCTCCGAGGCCATCATCCATGCCGCCAAAGCTCACGGTACTGCGATCCTGGTGACGCCTTACGACACCGCCTCCACCACCCAGTTGGTGCGCGGGGCAAGATCCATCCAAGGTGCCATTTCGAAAGAGTTTCTCACCTTTGCTCCCGAAACTCGACTGCAAGTGGTGAAGGAAAAAATCAAATCAAATCCCCATCAGGCACTTTTCCCGGTGTGCGATCAAGAGACGATGCGTCCCCTCGGCGTGATCTCGCGCACGGACCTCGTCAATCCTGAGCGGCCCCGACTCATCCTTGTCGATCACAACGAATTTTCCCAAGCCGTCAGCGGGGCCGACGAAGCCGAGATCATCGAAGTGCTCGACCACCACCGGCTCAGTGGCAATCTCGTCACGAAGGAGCCGATCCAATTCATCAACAAAACGGTAGGCTCGACCTGCACGCTGGTCGGCGGGGCCTTCATCGCCCAGGGGCTTACCCCGTCGAAGGGTGTCGCGACCTGCCTTTGTGCCGGGATCATTTCCGATACCTTGAATCTGACCTCACCCACCACGACCGACGAGGACGCCCAAGTGCTCTCGTGGGCCAGCGGCATCGCCGAGATCGACGTGGATCAATTCAAAGAGTCCTTTTTCTCCGCAGGGTCCGTCCTCCGCGGCAGTAACGTGCGCGACGCGGTCGCTTCGGATCGTAAAGAATTCGACGAGGCCGGCTACCGGATCAGCATTTCCCAAGTCGAAGAGATTGGCTTCGATACTTTCTGGCCTGTCCGCGAGGCGCTCCAGGACGAGTTGCAACTGCTCATCCGGGAGAAGCAACTCGACGTCGCCTGCCTCATGGTCACCGACATCACCTTGAACGACAGCTTGCTCCTGATCGAAGGACCCGCCGAGGTTCGGGAAAAGATCACCTATCCCCGCCAGGATCCCCACCTGTTTACCTTAAAAAGCGTGGTTAGCCGGAAGAAGCAGCTCTTCCCCTATCTCGGCTCTCTCTTGGCCGAGGTACCGAAGGGTGATGGCGGACATCACGGTTGAGGCGGATCGCAACGAAGTGAACACGCCAAGCAGGCAGACGGCGCGAAGCAAAGTCAACATAGCCGGAGTAAACCAAAGGCAGGTGGGTGCTCCGAAGGAACACGCGAAGCGTCCAAAGTGAACCGAAGTCAACCGAAGCTTCCGAAACAGCGTGAGGTCAAATGGATGCCAAAGGCATCAATAATGCTCAAAAAACGCAAAAGGGATCGTAACGTGAACTTGCGTCGCTCGGGCTCAAAGAATTTTGTCGTCTCGGAGATTAGCTGTTTCGGTTGCAAAGGGATTCGCTGATGGGCTTGCGGATCATCGACTGAGACATTGCGCTCAGTTGCTGAATTCAGGCCGTGAAACTATACTTCTCCGCGTGAAGTTTTCGGAATGTTATAGTGGAAGCGGCGTCCCGCCGCTTTTCCGTTCGACAAGCGGCGGGACGCCGCTTCTACCTTCCAATGAACTCCGCAAAGGCGATGCATGGAAGTATATCTGATCCTTCTGACACCGCCATCCGACAGCACCAACGACCAATGCAAACGTTGGGAAAGAGGCCGCCTCCTTTTTTAAAATACAAAACCGCGAAGTCAGGCTAAGGCTCACCCCATTTATTAAAACCACAATGTTCATTCTGCTGGACTGACTGCAGTAGAGTCACTGGATCGGTGCCAGCATCCGGGAGAGCCTGACACCCAGTCGAAACAAGAAGGAATGTTCGGTAAGGGCACCCGATCCGGTGGGTTTGGATTGGGCGAGATCGGCTTCCAGCATTCGGCTGACCTCTTCGTTGAAGGCGAGGTCCGAGACGATCCCGATCACTTCAAAATTGAGTCGGAAGGACCGGTTGTCGAGGTTCGCCGACCCGATCGCCGAGAGAGTATCATCGACGATCATGACCTTCTGGTGAAGAAATCCATTCTGAAAACGGAAGAATTTGACGCCCGCGTCTTCGAGTTCCTTGAGGTAGGAGAATGACGACAGGTAGACGAGCCGGCTGTCCGAAAGGTCCGGCAGGATTACCCTCACATCCACCCCCCGCATCGCCGCCATTTGCAGCGCGGTGACGATCTTGTCATCGGGAACAAAGTAGGGGGTGGCGAGCCAGATCCTGTCCCGGGCACCATCGATGAGGGTGAGGAATCCCATCGCGCAGGTCTCGAAGGGATCGGCGGGACCGGTCGCGAGGCAGAGCGCCTCCACCTCTCCCGCGATATCTTCCGCCCGGATCTCCCAGTCGAGCTGGTCGAGCAATTCCCCTGTCGCCCATCGCCAATCCTCGGCGAAAGGAACCTGGAGGCATTTCACGATCGGACCCCTCCATTCCATGTGAGTGTCCCTCCATGGCGTCAGCTTGGGATCTTTTCCGAGATACTCGTCGCCGACATTAAGGCCGCCGAGGAAACCGCGTTTCCCGTCCACTACGACGATCTTCCGGTGGTTTCGGAAATTCAATTGAAAGCGGTTCGCTTTCCCCGACACATCCATGACATACCTCACTTTCATTCCGTCACGCTCCATCGATTCGATAAACTCTTCGGATAGGCCGATGGAACCCAGGTTGTCGAGAAGGAGATACACCGCGACCCCCTCCCTCGCTTTCGCCACGAGCGAGTTGCGTATCATTTTCCCTATTTCGTCGTCCCGGAAGATATAGAACTGCACGAGAATGTAGTCTTCAGCCCCGGAGATGGCGTCGAGGATAGCTTCGTAGGTCGCCACTCCATCAACGAGCAGCTTGGCCGAGTTGCCCTTTAACAGAGGGAGGGATCCGATCGTCTCCAGTCGGTTCATTACTTCACTTGGGTTGGGGGCCGGTGCCCCAGTTTCCCCGGACTCGATCTCCTGCGGATTCGCCGTGGCCCGGTCCAGGTTCTTGAGTAGTTTTTCAGCGAGCGGGCGGACTTCCTCTATCCCTACTCGCTTGGCACTTTGATAGACTTCCACCTTGTTGTTGCCGAAGACAAACCAGGCGGGCACGGCCACGACCGGAATCGTGTTCAGCGCGAAAACCCAGGCGACCGCTCCCTGCTCGGTCCGGGTCTGCATCACCGCCTGGATGGAAAAGATAAACCCGAGGGTGTGGGCGACGACGATGAAAAGGCCCTTGAGGGGACGGCGGCGACGGTGAATGAGTCCCATGAAGATTGCCACCCGGGGAAATCGGCGACAGAACCCTGTGTAGCCTCGCCCAAGACCCTCTTTGATCGAGTTCACCCGCGCTTTGAACCTCGTTTTCAAACTGCTTCGTCCTCTGGTGGAGGTGGGACGACTACCCAGACCGCAGCCGGACGCACCTCGATCTCGAAGGGCGTCATGCCGATGATATCGCCGTCCGCCTGGAACTCCACCGGGGGGATGGTCTCCACACGGATCCGCCTCGCCTTTTGCACCCGGATGAGCGAGGGCGTCTCCAGGCTCGTGGCGGGTGCGCTGCCCCCCGAGAGATTCGAAGAGATCAACTCCATCACGGTTTTAAGAGCCGCTTTTTCAATAAGGCAGACATCGAGCAGCCCGTCCGAGATGCTCACGGTCGGGGAGATCTGCAGCGATCCCGCGCCGATGCGTCCGGCATTGGCCACCGTCAAGGCGATGCCGGATTCCTCGATGGGTTCGGAGGCGTCATCGATCCAGATTCGGAAATCGATGGACTCCTGTCCGGAGATCGCCTTCCACAATCCTCCCGCATAAGCAAGTTTGCCCCAGTCGGATTTTCCCTCATGGACCGTCTCATGGAGCGCCTTCACTTCCAGGCCACAGCCGCAACGAAGCACAAAACAGGTCGTCTCATTGATCATTCCCAGATCAACGGGCCTCGCCCAGACCCCGCCGTGGGCGAAGAGTGCAAGGGTTTCGGGGATCCCGACCGGCACGTCCAGCTCATCGGCGATCAGATTTCCAGTACCCCCGCGAAGGACGAGGAGGGGAATATTGGACCCGCCCAGCCCGTCGAGGACCTGGGAGATTGTGCCGTCTCCGCCGTAAACAATGATCAGATCCACGCCTGCGGAAACCGCCTCCCGGCAAAAACGAATCCCGTCATCTGCCGTCTGGGTGACTTGTATCGTTGATTCAAAAGGCGCGAGAGCTTCGTTCAACTCGCGCAAGGGTGGCTCAGAACCCCCCGATGCCGGGTTAACGATAACGGCAATTTTTTGAATCCGGCTGAAGTGTCGTTGTTCCATAAGGCACGGCGAATACTGCGAGGAAATCACTTTCTTAAGCCCTTCGTCCGCATCACCCCGGGCGCATGAGGCTGGACGAAGGCGATAGACTGGGCCATACAGTAGAGGCAGTTCCCGATCTTTAGCAATGGGGTGTAAACCCACCGGACTATTCCAAATGCATGAACGTCCCTGCCCACTTCGAGCGTCGCCGCAATATCTTGGTGGTAGGGAATGACCCCATCTCTACCCGTTGGGAAACAGGTTAGCTTGACCGCTTCGCCGACGAGGAATTCTTCCTGAGGAGAATCAACGAATCCAACCAGTGACAAGGACCAAGATGGAAGCCGAGGAACCCGCCAACCCAAAGCGAGAAAAGACACCCCGCTCAAGCGCCCTCTACGTGGTGGCCGCTGCGGCCCTGTATGCCTTGATTCAGTCATACTCATTGCTGTCACCTATTCTGCTTTCCTTTCTCCTAATTCTCCTGATCACACTTTCCGTAAATCCGATCGTCTCTCGCATGCGGACATGGACCGGTGGGAGAAAGCGGGCGACCGGGTTGATCTTGGTGGGAGTCTTAACGCTCGGTGCCCTCACGATCTGGGCCGCCGTCGTTCCGCTGAAGCAATCTCTCACGACATTATCGGAGAAGTTGCCCACCTACTGGGAGCGACTTCAGAAGCCGCTGATCAAGATGGAGCAGCAGGCCGTAATCTCTGAAAAAAAGCTACAGGAAGAGGTCAGCGAGGAGATCGCCCGGGAAACTCCGGAGACGGAAGCGGTGGCACCTGCCCAGGCGGCCGCCGAGCCCGTTCGGCCCGAACCGACCCGGCCCGCCGAGGTTCCGTCCAAACCGGGGAAAGAGAAAGGATCGCTTCGCTCCAGTCTCATCGGTATGATTCAGGGCGTGTTCGGTCAGATCAAGGGAGTCGCGCTCAACACCACCCAGATGCTGATCGTTTTGGTGACCGTCTTCTTCGGCGTTACCTTTACCCTGATGAATCCCCGGCCCATTTTCGGGGCCCTGTTTTCCGTCGTGCCGGAGCGTCACCACGTCCGAACCCTGGCGATCCTGCAGCGCATCGCAAGGTTCGTGCCCCGCTGGGCCGTGTCCGTCCTGATCAGCATGGTGACGATTGGCTCACTCTTCTTCCTCCTGATGTGGCCCATCTTCGGATTCTCGGACGCGCTTTTACTGGGGCTGATCGCCTGTCTGCTCTCGGCGATTCCCTTTCTGGGACCGGTCCTTACTCTCATTCCAGCACTTTTGCTCGCGTTCGGCGAGGGAGGGATGACGCCGATGTGGGTCTTGCTCGCGTATCTCGCGGTCCAGGCACTCGAAGGCAATGTGATTCTGCCTCTCATCATGTCCCGAGGAATGAATCTGCATCCTCTGGCGGTGATCTTTTCCATGCTCCTTTCGGTTGCAGCCTTCGGGGTGCTGGGTGTTCTGATCGCCGCGCCTCTGGTTGCCATCGTCGGCATTGTGCATGAGGAATTGTATCGGAAGCATTTCCTACCGGCAGTCACAGACGAAGATCTGGATCGTCTGGCACGCTGCGCCCTTCTCGAGAAACGGACCGCGAAAAGCTGATTCGGGAATGCGCACCGACAGGCGGAAACGATATCGGGCTTCCTCCAGCCGTCAGCGATCAAATCGAAAGAGACGGGCATCGGGATGTTTCCTCCCTTCAATGGTGTCTCTCACGATCTCGGCGGCGATGACGCTGTAGGTAATACCGTTCCCCCCGAAACCGAGTGTAAAAAAACAACGGGGCAGTTCGGGAACGGATCCGATATAGGCCAATCCATCCTCGGTCTCCCCGAAGGTGCCCGCCCAGGCGTAGGCGGGTTGAAAATCGATTGTCGGAAACATCTCGCGGAATCGTTTCTCCAACTTCGCGGCTTTCTTCCCAACCGCGGCATCGCGGCGAAGAGGGTTCCGGTAATTTGCGTCCTCGCCGCCGACAATGGCCCGTCCATCCACCGTGGTCCGCATGTAAAAATAAGGACGGGCCGTCTCCCAGAGGAGACACTTTTCCCACCAGCCCGAAAAGCTCTCGATGGGCTCGCTGACAAAGGCGAAGGAGGAGTTCAGATTAACGATGTCGCGTTTGAGAACCTCCACGACTTCGTAACCGGTGGCGAAGACGATCCATTTCGCCCGCACCTTTGCACCGTTCTCTGTCGTCACCGTCACGCCCGCCGGACTCACCTCATAAGACTCCATCGCCGTGCGATCAAAAATTCGGCAACCCGCCTCCTGCGAACGCTGCAGGAGGCGGTGCGTGAGCTGGTAAACATCGACTTCGGCGGCAACCTTCGAGAGCAGCGCTGCGGGGCGGGAAAAGGAAAAGCGCGCCTCGACATCCGCCTGAGAGAGGAAGTCGAGTTCGAACCCTGCCGCCCGGCGGGCCGCGTACTCTGCCTGAAGGCCCGGCACGTCTTTCCTCCGGGAGGCCAGGTAGACGCTCGATTTCCAGGTGAAGCCGCACGAGTCGCCGATCTCGTCGCACAGGTTTGCGATCTTCCCGATGCTCTCCAAACACACCTGATAGGCACGCTCGGCATCCGTTTTGCCCATGGTCTCGATCAGATCCGTCAGCGGTGTGTCGATCTCATACTGGAGCATCGCGGTACTCGCACTGGTGCTGCCGCTGGCAACGTCGCGTTTGTCCAGCACGACCACATCCATCCCTGCTTTGGTCAGTTGATAGGCACACAAGGCTCCCGTGATGCCGGCTCCGAGGACGAGAACCTCACATTCCAAGTCCCTGTTGAGCGAGGGATAGGATCGAATGAGACTACTGTTCAGCGGCCAAAAAGGGTGGTCGGAGATCAGATCCATTCCTTAGTGTTGGTGCCCTGAGTCATGACCCCTGTCTCTTCCCGCGCCGTCAGGCCATCTGATTCTGTTGGCTCCCGGTCGAAGTCGTGCCCGGTAGCTGTTAGGATGCCAGTGAGGGAGAAAACCTGAACCAATGTAACTTTCATCCATTTAAGAGTAGAACCTGGGGAGGTCGGCTGGCATGGGGGGGAAACCCTACCCCGTTCCTGTCTGAAATGCGAAGTGGCCGGACGCTTTCTCTGAAAGATCAGCGACCGGCCACTCACACCAGATTCTGTCAGCCGTGTCTACCGGCCGCGGCGGCCCGTTATCATTCGATATACGAGGAGCAGAATGATCGCACCGACAACCGAGGCGATAAATCCTGCCGACTCCCCTTCCGCGTACCAGTTCATGGCCTGCCCGATAAATTTCGCGAGCATGGCTCCGGCAATACCGATCAGGACGGTGATGATAAATCCGCCGGGATCCTTACCCGGCATCAGTAGCTTGGCGATGACTCCGACCACTAGACCGATTAATATTGTGTAGAGTATATCCATTTTTATCCTGTTCTATTTTTCTGGATTGTTATAGAGAAACTCAGCGTCCTGCGCCTGCCAGTTCACCCATTGCTTCGGCGTTGCTCCTGGAGTGGGCAAGATCATTGAGTGATTTGTTAGCAGCCTTTTCCTCTTTCAGGATCTCCTTGAGGATGGATGCGGCTTTCCTGCTCCCAAGCAATTCAGCCCATTCATGAAGGCAGCCGTAGGTGGCCATTTCGTAGTGTTCTACTTTTTGCGCAGCTGCAATAAGAGCCGCGTTGATGGCAGGAGAGCCCTTGAACTCCCCGGCGATTTCGTCGCCCTCCTTCAGAAGGCCCACGGTAGCTTCGCAGGTTGCCCCTTTCGCTTTCAGGTCAAAGCAGGCGAACACCTCTTCGAGCTTGGTGACATGGCCCTTCGTCTCTTCGAGGTGAGCCAGAATGGCCGCCTTCAGGTGATCGCAGGTGGCTGCTTTCGCCATCTTCGGAAGAGATTTAACAAGTCGCTTTTCGGCATCGTAAATGTCGGCCAATTCGGCGAGGAATAGTGATTTTAGATTTTGCATGGATAGTTTGATGGTTTGGGTTTGAATGAAAACACTCCCGCAGCCGGGGTGCCCCGGCCGCAGGAGTCTTTCGCCGTGTTAACGTTTTGCGACGACGTCGCGGCTAGCCGTCTTCGTGGTGGTGCAGGCCTGGTCGGGGGAGCAACAGTCGTCGCTCTTTTGCCCTTGGGACGGTTTCGGAGTGGACGATTCGGCGACTGTGCAGATGTCTTCGGCTCCAGCGTTAGCAAAGATCGCCTTCGCTCGCGCGATCTCGTCCGAGCTTTCCGTGTGGACGGAGATGAGGATGTTGCCATCGTTCAGTTTTCCTTCGTAACGTTTCGCTTCGAGTTCCGGGATTCCCATCCCGATGAGTCCGCCGGTGATCCCGCCGACGGTGGCTCCGATCGCGGCACCGCTCAGCGCAGCGACGATGGGCCCTGCGGCGATGAACGGTCCCGCTCCGGGAATGGCGAGAGCGCCGATCCCGGCGATCCATCCGAGCGCTCCTCCGACGGCGCCGCCTGTTCCGACCCCGGCAACGGTACCTTCCGGTGCCTTGGTGTGTTTCTCATGAGCGAAATCGTGGGCGGAGTCTTGATCGGAAAAAAGCGCGGAAATATCGTCGTTGGAGAAGTTGGCTCCCTTGAGTTGATCAACGATTTGTTCAGCCTGAGGGCGCGACGCGGAGATGCAGAATACAGATTTAGTGGACATGATGGTATTTTTTTACGGGTTGTTTTGTTAGCGATGATTGAGTTAATTGGCGGTTTTCGTACCATTGACTTCCAGTTGGTTGTCAGCGTGTTCGGCGGTCACGATCCGGTTGGCGATCTCTCCGATGAGGCGTTTTTCTTCTGCGGAGTTGACCGGTCCGCGTAGGGTGACGTGACCTTCACTGGTAATGATCTTCACGTTCCGTGCGTTCACCGAGATGTCTTTCAGGCTCAGAACTCCCATGCGGATTTGAGCGGTGGTTTCGGTGTCGGTCTTGCTGTTTCCCTGATCGAGCGGGGTGAGGGTTTTGCCGTCACGGTCGCGCTTGTTGCGGGACGTGTTGTCGGGTTCCGCTGCCACAATCCCGTCGGAGGCTGCGCCTGTTTTCGCCGTTGGGGCGGAACTCAGTTCTTCAGCTTTTCCAAGATGGGCTTGCAGGGCGGGCAGCATCTTGGCAGCCCATAGCTTCACTTCACTGTCATCGGCATCTTCAGCAGCATCTTCGAAGTTCTTCACGCACTTCTTATGGCTGCTGACGATCACGGAAAGGAATTCCTTGTCGAAATCGCCGGCTTTTTCGCCCTTGAGTTTCTCGTAGGTGTCCGCGTGTTTGGAATCTACTTCCGAGGTCAGCTCGACGCCCTTGCTTGACGCAAGCATCGCGAGTTCGGCATTGGCCTTGGTGTGGCCGACGGCAATCATCCCGGCAAAAGCCTTGATGTCGTCGCGAACCGCCTTCTCGTTGCCGAGTTCGGCGATCTTCGCCAGAGCGACTCCGGCGGCGGCCTCCCCCCGGATGAATTTCTCATCGGCGGAACTTAGTTTTGTTTTCTCGTCAGCTGCTCTGGCATTCGGAGCAAGGAGGAGGAGTGCTCCGACTGCCAGGGCTGCTGTTGAAAGGAGGGTGAACTTGTTTTTTTTCATTGGGGGGTTTGTTTCGTGACGAGGTTTTTTTACTCTCGTCGTCTTCACACTATGGCAGGCGACACGACTCCACTATGGGGTGAATCCCCACTGGGATTCGTTGGGGAGATCGGGATTGAGTATCACGCGAAAGATCCTGAGGCCACCTCCTCCGCCTCAATCCCACGAGTCACACTCATCCAACCCCGATCCGAGACATGATTGGGAAGGAAGGGTTTGTGCAGCAGGCGCAGGCGAACTTCAGAACAATGAAAACAAGCTGATAGACATGAACGACCAGCACGAGGAGCGGACTGGGCAAAAGCCCGGAGCGGCGGCAGCGGATTGCTGCTACGGAGCCAAGGAGAACTTTGTCACACTCGCCCAGAGGACAATCCAGACAGGGTTTGGAGATCCGCGAAGCCGCCTTCGCTTGGGAGCAAGCGTGCCAAAGGCGTCTTTCCAGCGAAAAACTTTCCGTTTACCTTTCCCTTTGACAGCGAAACGGGTCGTTGGGTGCTCACCCTGAAGAAGACAGGCTTCGAAATCGATATTCTGGAGACATTCCCGCGGGAGTGATCCCGCTCCGCTTGGTTTGGCCCCAATTGCTCCTGTCGGGGCACGGAACCTCGAAGGTAGGGTTTCTACCCATCGAATCTCTTTGTCGATCAGGCGAAGGTCACGCCGGGAAATCGATCAATTCGACCGGAAAACGGATCCCCTCCGCAGAACCGGCGGAGTCACTCCCTCCCGCACACATGACCCCAAGACGCCGCCGATGGAGAAAATGGATCACCGGAGAAATTCCCTCCCTTTCCAGCTCAATCCCGATTCGGGACGAACTCTTCAGCTCCGAGCAGTTGCGCCAACATGCGATTGCAATGGCCAACGAGCATCGCATCGACCCGAAACGTGGCCCGAACCGATTGTTGCTAAGGCTGGCGGAAAACGAGGAAGTCCTGACCGAGGTCTATGATCTCGTGACGACCTACGAGGCGGAGTCCAGGCACATCGCCCCGGCCGGAGAGTGGCTCTTGGACAACTTCTATCTGGTCGAGCAGCAGATCCGCGCGTCGCGCCTGCATCTCCCAAAAACCTACAGCCGCGAACTGCCCCGTCTTCTCAATGGCGCGGAAGCGGGTTTCCCCCGGGTCTATGCGATTGCCCTCGAATTGATCGCCCACTCTGACGGGCACATCGACTCGGACAGCGTCGGGCTTTTTGTTGCAGCCTACCAGACGGTCAGCCCCCTCACACTGGGTGAATTGTGGGCGGTGCCCATCATGCTCCGACTCGGGCTGATCGAGAGCCTCCGGCGCGTTTCGGAGCATATCGCCCGTCGTCGCCGGGACCGGAATCTCGCGAATCTCTGGGCGGATCGTCTCGTCGCCGCAGGTGAAGCTAAGGCTGGGGTTCTGCACGTCCTTGCGGAAATGGCCGCATCCACCCCGCCCTTCAGCAACCAGTTCGTGGAGGAGTTCTGCACCCGGATGCACGGCCAGGGTCCGGAGTTGGCGACCGTGCAGAGCTGGGTCCAACACCGACTCTCCGACGAGGGCCTCACGCGCGAGCAACTGCAGAGGTTCGACAATCAGATCCAGGCGGCCGATCAGGTCCTCATCGGCCATAGCATCGGGAGCCTCCGTTCGCTCGGTGCGATGGACTGGAGACTGTTCGTCGAAACGATGAGCCTTGTCGAGGAGACGCTCCGCACTGATCCGTCCGGAACCTTTGCCTCGATGGACTTTGCGACCCGCGACCGCTACCGCCACCGCATCGAGACGCTCTCGCGCCAATCCGGCATCGACGAGATCGAAGTCGCGCGCGAGGTGGTCCGTTTTGCAGAGAACAGGTCCCCGGGAGAGGGATCCGACGCCCGCACCGCCCACGTCGGATTTTACCTCATCGACAAAGGACAGCCTGAACTTGAGCGCGCCTTAAAGGTCCGGTTTTCGCCTCGCCGACTCCTTGCGCGAATGGTGCAACGATTCCCGGTTTTAATCTACGTCGGCTCACTCCTCGCGATCACCGCAGCGACAATCGCAGTTTTCTGGGAACCGCTGGGCCTCTTTGCCTCGCAAGACTGGAGGCTGTGGATGCTCCTGATCCCCGGAATCATCGTCGCGTCTCAGATGGCAGTGTCTCTCGTGAACCTCGTGACGACGCTCCTTGTCGGACCGCGCCCCCTCCCGCGCCTCGATTTTTCGAAAGGCATCCCGGAAGCTAATCGCACCATGGCCGTGGTCCCCACTCTCCTAAGCGACGCGCAGGAGATCTCCGACCTGCTCGAAGGGCTGGAGCTTCGTTACGTCGGAAACCGGGATGCGAATCTTACCTTCGCGCTCCTCACCGATTTCCGCGATGCGAAGGAGGAAATCCAAAGCGGAGACGATGAACTGGTCCGGCTCGTCCGCGAAGGGATCCTCGATCTGAACGAACGCTACAGTCCCGGCGGACCGTCCGTCTTTTACCTGTTCCACCGACCGCGTCTCTGGAATCCGCATGAACGCCTCTGGATGGGATACGAACGCAAGCGGGGCAAGCTCGAACAGTTCAACGAACTGCTCCGCGGCGGGCCGCGCGAGGTCTTTTCCGAGGTCATCGGGGACCTCGGCATGCTTCCCTCGATCCGCTACGTCCTCACTCTGGACACCGACACTGCGCTCCCGCGCGACGCCGCCCGCCGCCTTGTTGGCACGATGGCCCACCCGCTGAACCGCCCACGCTGCGATACGGAAACGTGCCGCGTCGTCGAGGGTTATGCCATCCTCCAGCCGCGCACGCCCATCAGCCTCACCGCGGCGAACCGTTCGCGCTTCGCCCGGCTCAGTTGCGGGGAAGCGGGGATCGATCCCTACACCCGCGAGGTCTCCGACGTGTATCAGGATCTTTTCGCCGAGGGCACCTATGTCGGAAAGGGCATCTACGATGTGGACGCATTCCGCCGGGCCACGGGCGGACGCTTCCCCGAGAATCTCATCCTCAGCCACGATCTCGTGGAGAGCAACTACGCCCGGTCCGCGCTTGTCTCCGACGTGGAACTGCATGAGGACCATCCCTCAAGTTTCGCCGTGGAAATGAGCCGTCGCCATCGTTGGATCCGCGGGGACTGGCAGATCGCGGGTTGGCTCATGCCCCGCGTCCTCGGCCCGGGGAACCGGCGCGTCCCCAACCCCCTGACCGCGCTCGGGTGGTGGAAGATCTTCGACAACCTGCGGAGAAGCCTCGTCCCTCCGGCTTTGCTTTTCCTGCTCGTCGCGGGCTGGCTTCTCGTCCCGGAGCCGGCCGGTTTCTGGACGGGGTTCGCAATCCTCCTACTCCTGCTCCCGGTGCTGGCTTCGTCCGGAGTTGAGTTGGTCAAAAGGCCCCTGGACCGCGGATGGGGGCTCCACCTCTGGACGGCAATGAAGGGGCTGGGGAGACAACTCGCCGAGACGGGACTTTCATTGGCTTCTCTCCCTTACCGCGCCGCGATCCATCTCGATGCAATCCTCGCTTCGGCCGGGCGGATGCCCTTCACCCGGCGCGGACTCCTCCTCTGGCACACTCCGCGCTACTCACGGCGAAACCGGTGCACCACGCTGGGAGACTTCGCGCGCGAAATGTGGATCGCGCCGCTCTTCGCCATCGTCGCCTTCGCCGCCATCGCGATGACCCATCCAGGCGAACTCCTCGCTAGCGGTGCCGTCTTGCTCCTCTGGTTCGTTTTTCCCGCGATCGGATGGTGGATCAGCCGACCGATTAAGGTCGAGAAGGTGACCCTGACCGAAATCCAGAAATTGTTTCTCCGCGGTCTCGCCCGGAAGACCTGGAGATTCTTCGAGGTCTTCGCCACCGAGGAGGAAAACTGGCTCGCCCCGGATAACTTCCAGGAGGTTCCCTCGCCCGTCGTGGCCTCCCGCACCTCGCCGACTAACATCGGAATGGGACTGCTCGCGAATCTCGCGGCGACCGACTTCGGCTACCTCTCGACTGGCGAGATGCTCGACCGCACGACCAAAGCCCTCGATTCGATGGACCGGCTCGAGCGCTACCGCGGGCACTTTTACAACTGGTACGACACGCGCACCCTCAAGCCGCTGCCTCCCCTTTATATTTCGAGCGTCGATAGCGGCAATCTCGCCGGAGCGCTTCTCACGCTGCGGGCGGGACTTTTGGAGTTGAAGGAGCGCCCCCTCTTCGCTCCGTCGGCGCTGGACGGTCTCCGCGACACGCTCGAGATGATCGCACCCTCGGAAGCGGGTTCCCTGCGGACGATGCTTCAGTCGCCGCCCTCTCCCGGTCTCGCCCCCACCCTCGAATGGCTGCGGAAATTCTGCCTCGAAGCCGGAAGTTTGCCGCACGAGGGCTCCGGTGAGAGCCAATGGTGGATTCGGGCTCTCGTCAGCCAAGGCGAGGGGATTCGGGACGATTTGGAACTCCTCATGCCCGGTAGGAAAACCGGCGACCCGATCCCGACCTTGCGGGAGCTGGCCGAAAACCGGTCCGGGGGGGAACGCGCCGCGATGCGCATCCGTCGCATTGAGGATCTGGCGCTGCGTTGCGCGGGGATAGCGGAGATGGACTTCTCCTTCCTTTACGATCCCGCCAGGGACCTGCTCTCGATCGGCTACAACGTGAGCGAGCGGCACCTCGACCCCTCGTTCTATGACCTGCTCGCGTCCGAGGCACGGCTCGCCAGTTATCTCCTCGTGGCGCAGGGGCATCTGCAACAGGATCACTGGTTCGCCCTCGGCCGCCAGCTCACGACCCACGACGGAGCGATGGCCCTCCTCTCCTGGAGCGGATCGATGTTCGAATATCTCATGCCGCTCATCTGGATGCCGACGCACCAGCACACCCTCCTCGACGAGACTTACCGGGCGGTGGTGGACCGGCAGATCGAATACGGCCGGCAACGCGGCGTGCCCTGGGGCATCTCGGAGTCGTGCTACAACCTAACCGATGCCCAAGGAACCTATCAATACAGCGCCTTCGGCGTGCCCGGTCTCGGCTTCAAGCGGGGTCTCGCCGAAGACCTCGTCATCGCCCCGTATGCCTCGGCCCTGGCGCTGATGGTCACGCCCGACGAAGCCTGCCGCAATCTTGAAAGGCTCGCGGGCGACGGCTACCAAGGAGATTACGGATTGTTCGAGGCGATCGACTTCACCCCCTCCCGGGTTCCCCGGGGCCGGTCCAGCGTCCCGCTCCGCGCCTACATGGCGCATCATCAGGGCATGAGCCTCCTCTCGATCGGCTCAGTCCTCCACGACCGCCCGATGACCCGCCGCTTCCTTTCCGACCCCTTTCTCAAAGCATCGGAACTGCTTCTCTGCGAGCGCATCCCCAAGGTCGCCTCGCTCCTGCAACCGCACGCCGCGGAGGTGAGTTCGGCCCGGAAACCACCCATGATCGAAGCTTCGACCTTGCGGATTTTCCGGACACCGCACACCCGCGTTCCCGAGGTGCAACTGCTCTCCAACGGTCGCTATCACGTCATGGCGACGAACTCCGGTGGCGGTTACAGCCGGTGGAAGAATCTCGCCGTAACGCGCTGGCGCGAGGACGCCACAAGCGACGGTTGGGGCACTTTCTGCTACCTCCGCGACACGACATCGGGCACGCTTTGGTCCTCGGCCTACCAGCCGACGCGCAGAATGCCCGACCACTACGAGGCCATCTTCGTGGAGGGCCGGGCCGAATTCCGCCGCCGCGACGAAGAGATCGACTCGCACACCGAGATCGCGGTTTCCCCCGAGGACGACGTCGAGGTCCGTCGCGTGACCCTGACGAATCTCTCGCCGCGGACGAGGAGCATCGAACTGACCAGTTACGCCGAGGTTGTCCTCGCACCACCGAATGCCGACCTCGCCCACCCCGCCTTCAGCAACCTCTTCGTGCAGACCGAGATCCTCCACGACTCTCAGGCGATCCTCTGCACCCGTCGGGCGAGGGCTCCAGAGGAAGCCCCTCCCTGGATGTTCCATCTCATGACCACGCAGGGGGCGACTACTGGAGAAGTTTCCTACGAGACGAATCGGGCCACATTCATCGGGCGCACCCGGTCCACCGCGAACCCCGTCGTCTTCGACACGGTCGGTCCGCTTTCCAACACCGACGGCTCCGTGCTCGATCCGATCGTCTCGATCCGGCACAGCGTCGTGATGGACGAGGACACCTCTGCAAACTGGCACATCGTCTCCGGCGTGGCGGAGACACGCGAAGCGGCCCTGATCCTGATCGAGCGTTACCGCGATCCGAATTTCGCGGCGCGTGCCTTCGAGATGGCCTGGTCGCAGAGCCAACTCGAACTCTACCAGATGCGCGCCACCGAGGTCGAGGCCCAGCAATACGCCCGCCTCGCATCTTCGATCCTTTTCGCCAATCCGCTCCATCGCGCCCCCGCCGGGATCCTCGCGCGCAATCGATCCGGACAGTCCGGCCTCTGGTCCTTCGGCATCTCGGGAGACCTGCCCATCCTCCTCATGCGCATCGCCGATGTGCACCGCATCGGTCTGGTCAAGCAGGTTCTCCAGGCCCACGCCTACTGGCGCGTCAAAGGATTGGAAGTCGATCTCGTGATCCTGAACGAGGATTTCTCGGGATATCGACAGGTCCTGCAGGATCGCATCCTCGGCCTCGTCGCCTCAGGCACGGAGGCGCACCGGATGGACAAGCCGGGAGGTGTTTTTGTCAGGCGCAGCGAGGATCTCACCGAGGAAGACCGCGTCCTCCTCCAGACCGTCGCCCGTGTCATCCTTACCGATGGCGTCGAAACCCTTGCGCAGCAGGTCGATCAGAAAGCCCCTTCCGTGCGAAAGATCCCGCGACTCGCGACAACCCGCATCGCGATGCCAGTGGGGCAGAGTTCCCCCCCGCGACGGGATCTCGATTTTTTCAACGGCCTCGGCGGATTCACCAAGGACGGTCGCGAATACGTCATCCAGCTCGGGCCGGGCCGGGTCACCCCCGCGCCGTGGGCGAACGTCCTCGCGAATCCGCGGATCGGCTCGGTGATCTCCGAGAGCGGCGCGGCCTACACCTGGGTTGACAACTCCCACGAGTTCCGGCTCACCCCCTGGCACAACGACCCCATCAGCGACCCAGGCGGAGAAGCCTTTTACCTGCGCGACGAGGAGACCGGCCAGTTCTGGTCGCCGACCCCCCTGCCCGCGGGCGCGGACGCCGCCCACACCTGTCGCCACGGCTTTGGCTACAGCATTTTCGAATCCGCCAAGTTCGGGATCGAGACCGAACTCCTCACTTATGTCGCGACCGAGGCACCGGTCAAATTTGTCGTCGTGAAGGTGCGCAACCGCTCTGGTCGGACGCGGCGACTCTCCCTCACCGGTTACTGGGAGTGGGTCCTTGGCCAGTGGCGACATACGAACCTGATGCACGTCGTCACCGAGCCCGACCCTGTCACGGGTGCCCTCTTCGTGCGCAACGAATACAACCGCGATTTCCCCGGAAAGACTGTCTTCGTCGCCGTCAACGACCCCGCGCGCTCCGTCACCGGGAGTCGGGTCGAGTTTCTCGGGCGCAACGGCACCACCGCCCGTCCCGCCGCGATGGCACAATCACGTCTCTCGGGCCGGACCGGCCCGGGAGTCGATCCCTGCGCGGCCCTCCAGGTGCCCTTCGAGATCGCCGACGGGCAGGACCGCGAACTTGTCTTCATCCTCGGTTCGGGCAACGACCCCGAGGAAGCCCGCCAACTGGTGCGGCGCTTCGGTGGGGCGGCCGGAGCGAGGTTTGCGCTCGAAGGTGTTTGGGAATTCTGGAAACGAACCCTTGGGACCGTTTACGCGGAAACTCCCGATCCCGCCCTGAATTTCCTGGTGAACGGATGGCTTGAGTATCAGACCCTCGCCTGTCGCTACTGGGGTCGCAGCGGCTACTACCAGTCCGGCGGCGCCTACGGATTCCGCGACCAGCTCCAGGACACCACCGCCTTGCTCCACGCCGCACCGTGGACGACGCGCGAGCACATCCTGCGCGCGGCCGCCCATCAGTTCATCGAGGGCGATGTGCAGCACTGGTGGCATCCGCCGACGGGCCGCGGCGTGCGCACACATTTCTCTGACGACTACCTCTGGCTGCCCTATTGTGCCTGCCTTTATGTCAGGGTCACCGTCGACACCGGCATTCTCGACGAGCGGGTCCCTTTCCTTGAGGGGCGTCCCGTCAGTGCCGACGAGGAATCCTACTACGACATGCCGCAGCGTTCCAGTCAGGATGGGACCCTTTACGAACACTGCGTGCGCGCGATTCGCCGCGGACTGCGCTTCGGTGTGCACGGACTGCCGCTGATCGGCTGCGGCGATTGGAACGACGGGATGAATCTCGTCGGCGCGCAGGGCAAAGGCGAGAGCATCTGGCTCGCTTTCTTCCTCTGCGACGTCCTCCGCCGTTTCGAAGTGCTGGCGAGATCGCGGGGCGACGCCGACTTCGCCGCGCAATGCGTCAGCGAGGCGGCGAAGCTCCGTTCGAACGTCGAGGCGAATGGATGGGATGGCGACTGGTACCGTCGCGCTTATTTTGACGACGGCACCCCGCTCGGCTCGGCCTCGAACGAGGAATGCCAGATCGATTCCATCGCCCAGAGTTGGGCCGTCCTCTCCGGCGCGGGCGATCCGGTCCGAGCACGGCGCGCCATGGAGAATGTTGACCGCCGTCTCGTGCGACGCGAGGCCCGCCTCATCCAGCTCTTCGATCCGCCCTTCGACAAGTCGTCGGCCGAGCCGGGATATATCAAAGGCTACATTCCCGGCGTGCGCGAGAACGGTGGTCAATACACCCACGGCGCGATCTGGACCGCGATGGCCTTCGCCGAGATGGGTGACACCGAGAAGGCGTGGGAACTGCTCGATCTGCTCAATCCCATCCGACACGCCACCGATCCCGCCGGTGTCGCACGTTACAAGGTCGAGCCCTACGTCGTCGCCGCCGATGTTTACTCCGTCGAGCCGAACGTCGGACGCGGGGGCTGGAGTTGGTATACCGGATCGGCGGGATGGATGTACCGGCTCATCGTCGAGACCCTCTTCGGCCTAAGCCTTGAGGCTGACCGCCTGCGACTGACCCCGCGAATGCCGCGCGCCTGGGATTCGCTCAAAATCCACTACCGCTTCCGGGACACCTTCTACCACCTCGCGATCATTCGCCTCACAGACGAATCGGACGGACGGGAGCGGCTCCTCCTCGACGGGAGAGAACTTGAGGGGGGCACGATTCCCCTTGTCGATGACAAAAACGAACACCACGTCGAAATGCGGATCCGCTGAATTCGGTGAACCACCCGATCCGCTGAATTAGGTGAACCACCCGTCACCCCACTAACACCCGTCCGGCCGTGATCCGTTTTTTCTAGGTCCGGTTCATTCCAGCGCTTCGCAAGCTCCTCCGCAACGCCCGTCGTTCGGTCACGACCATCGCTGCGGTTGCCTTGGGTCATGCGGCGATCTTGTCAATACCTTGAGCAAAGCCGCTCGCCGCCGAAGCCACTGAGATCTGAACAAATAGCGTGGGGTGTTTCGTGGCGAAGTTTCTGAATAGTTCCAAAGGAGATGTGTGCATTGTGGGTGAGCGGACCCCTATGGGTAGAACACCCCATTTCGCTTTTCTCCAAACGAAGCGAATCTTTCGCATGTCAACAGAAACCATCTTAATCATTGTCGTATTGGTGCTTCTTTTCGGAGGGGGAGGGTACTACTTCCGTAGGGGACGTTGACCCGCCGTCAACTCTCCGCAGAACGCGTTTCGTCCCCCGTTTCGTCCCCCGTCGCGTCCCCCGTCGCTTCTCCCGACCGAACCCATGCGAAGGCTATGAGTGATAAACCAGATCTGAACGATTCAAGCGACGGCCCGCGCCCATCGAACCGGCAATCCAGTCGGGACACTTCGGACCTAACGCTGCAAAAACATCCCCCCAACGCCTCCCAAGACTCCCGACACCAGGGAGCCGAGGTCACCCTGCATTCGATGAACCCAACCCCGAAGGATCTGGAGATCCCGTTCTATGAACAATGGATTCGCGCGGGAATGGCGGAAGCCGAGGAGGAGGAGCGCAGGAACCAAAGTCTTGGGACGGGCGATAATGGTTTTGGGACGGGCGATAATGGCACTGCTTCAAGCCAAATTTCGCGGTCTTAGATTTCCATCGCAAGTGATTGTCCTTTGAGCGTTCTTTACGAACAGGCCACAAAAGCGACATCCAATCCGCCCGCACCTGAATCGGGCGCGGGCGGATTGAAAGGAGAGGCCGCGGAGCTATTGCTTCTCGGCGTCCACTCTGGCCCTTTCGGCGGTTGCGTCCGCGTCCGCCTTGATCTTGTCGGCGTCGAGTTGAGCTTGGGCGGCAACCTTGTCGGCCTCAATGTTTGCCTTGAAAACAATGGCGTCGATGTCCGTCTGCTTCGTCGCATTCTCGGCGGCGACATCAACGGCGGCCTTCTGATCGTCGATGGCGTCTTTCGTCGCCTCCGTGTTGGCGTTGATCGCCGCCTTCTCTTCGTTGCAGCCCACCAGGATGGCTGCGGATAAGGTGAGTATTGTCAGTGCTGTATATTTCATTTTTTTTGAAGAATGGAAAGTTCGAGTAAACACGTCTTTCAGCCACAGCAGGAAGAGGATGAGGAGGAGTCCTTAATTGCCTTTTCCACTGCTTCGCGGGTTTCGCCCGTGCGTTTCTGAATCCGGCCGATCAGTTCTTCCGCCTTCCCCTCGGCGTATTGAAGATCGTCATCGGTGAGCGACGCCCATTTCTGTTTCAGCTTGCCCTTGGCTACGTTCCAGTCGCCTTTGATTTCGAGTGTGGTCATGATTGTATATAGGTTTGATGTTATGCTTTCGTCCACCGGCTACGTGTGTTTCGAGAGCCAGGGGATGCCCGAATACTGCCCCATGAAAGAAAATGTTGCGATGGGCAGTAACCCTACCCGACGGGATCGCCAGACTACACCTGTCAGAATCATGGTCTGCGCTCCTAACGACTTGATGCCTTTGGTAGGGTTACACCCTATTTTTCAAAGGACGTTCCCGGTGTAGGTATGATTCGCCCGGCTTCAGGCCGACTTATAAACTCAATCCAAATCCCGACCATTATGAACTCAACCACCACCTCCTTGCTGCTCGCGGCAAGCCTCGCCATTGGTTCCACCCTCACCTCCTGCGTTACTCGGAATGAAAGGCGTGGAGCCACTGCCACGATTACGACCTATCAACCCGGATACCGAACCACCTCGTTGCCCCGCGGTTATCGTAGCGAGGTGATTTCAGGAAGCACCTACTATTACAACAACGGTCACTACTATCGCCCGGGAACCGGTGGGTACGTGGTGGTCGATGCCCCACGCAGCAGCCGGTATAACAGCGACTATGACAACTACCGCCGCACCAGCACAACCTACCGGGATTCACGGAGCAATGGCGTCAGTGTCGTCACCACCCTGCCGCGTGGCTATCGGGAAATCAACCACCGTGGCTCACGCTACTACCAATCTGGAAATCAATACTACCGCCGCCAGGGCAGCAGCTACATCGGAGTCAGCAGCCCCTATTGAGGCAGTTTCAAAGCCCGTCGCCCGGGGCTCTCGCGGTGGACTAACCCGGAGCGGCGGTTCCGCACAGGCCGCCTCCGATCTTGATCGGAAGGCGGCCCGGGAGCTCGCCGACTGGCTTGCCTAATGCCACCTCCCCTTCGTGGCGGTGGAATCGAGCGCCGACGCGGGATGATTGCTCATGTTCCATCCCGAGAGCCCGATGTAGGCGGCCTTCCAGCGTCTTCCGCGCGTCCAGAAGTCCGTCGACCGTTTTGAGCGCTCAGTTGCCTCCCCTCCCTCCACATCACCTGGCAGACCGACCAGTTGATCCTCGACACCATCCTCACCGGCGAATACAATCCTAAAGCGCCGACCTGACTGCGACGCGTCCGGCGCAATAAAAGAGCGAAGTGGCCCGCGCCCGCTCCCAAGTTGGCTCGCGCCCGGTAGGAGAGCAACCTTCGACACCAAGCCGAGCGACTCAGTTTCGCCTCGACCCCGCTCCATTGGGAAGTTTCAGAAGAGTCGGTTTTCCGCACTGTCTTGCCGAGTTTTCCAACGACAAAAGCAAATGTCTGCCTGCCCCCGATAAGAAACCGGCACCGCCGGAGAGACGGCGACTCAGGACCCGTTGTCCCTGACCCACTGACCCGCGCGGAGATAAAGCTCGGCAGCGCTGCGAAGCTGAAGCTTGTCTTTGATACGGGAACGATACGTTTCCACGGTCGATTCGCTCAGATTGAGGAGCTTGGCGATCTCTCGGTTGCTCTTGCCGCGACCAAGATACTGGAAAACTTCCAGCTCACGGTCAGCGAGTTGCTCAAGTCCGGTCATCTCCGGCGGGAGGTTCTTCCGGGTCATTCGCTCGAGGAGGCGGGCGGTGAGTTGCTGGCTGGCGTAAATATCTCCATTCATGACGCAGCGAATCGCGTTCACGACCTCCGAGGATGCCTCTGTTTTTGAAATGTAACCATTCGCGCCTGAACGGAGGGCCCGCTCTGCGTAAAGCTCCTCGTCGTGCATGGAAAGCACAAGGACACTGATATCAATTCCCCTGGCCTTGATGTCCTTGATCAGTTCCAGTCCGCTTGATCCTCGGAGGCTGATGTCGATAATCGCAACATCGGGGCTTGTCTCTTCAATCAGCGTTATCGCATCGTGGATGTTATCCGCCTCACCGCAAACTCGCATCCCGAGATCACGGTCGATGAGTTGCGCGAGATGCTCCCGGAACATGGGGTGGTCCTCAACAAGCAGAACCTTGCAGATGGCCTTATCCTGAATTTCTCTGAGTTCGGTCATAGTGGTTTATCGGTGTGTTTTGAGGAGACAGCGAACAAACATTCCTCCCTCGTCTCCTGTTCCGGTTTCAAGCACCGTTCCGAGGGCACGGGCTCGATATTGCATCGTCCTCACGCCCATTCCGTCTCCCTTGGGGGAATCCTTCACAATGCCTCCGGATCCATTGTCTTCAACCCGGAGATCAAGCTGGCCGTGCAAGTTGCTTAGGGCAATGGTAATCCGGGTTGCTCCGCTGTGGCGGACGGCGTTGGCAAGCGACTCCTGGGCGATACGGAAGAGGTGCATCGAGATTTCCGGCGAATTGAAGGGGAGATCGTCAGAAGCGATGACGTCGATCTTGATGCTGGTGAAGCGACTCATCGAGGCTGCGAGATCGACAATCGCGGCAGCAAGCCCGCTACGTTCGAGGTGGACGGGAAGGATGCCGCGCGCAAGGTTCCTTGCTTCGATCACCGCCTCCTCAATGGAATCTCCGATCATCGAGGCAACCCGGGCCTCGGGATCCTGCTTAGCCAGAAGATCACCAGCAAGGAGGCGGGAGGCGCAGCCGATCGCGGCAAGTTGCTGGCATAGCCCGTCATGAAGATCTTGGCCGATGCGCTGTTTCTCATGTTCGCTTGCACTGACGATGTCCAACTCGAGCTGGCGCTGTTCCTCAAGCATTCGGATTTTAGCTGCATCGGTCACCTGTTTGTTCCTCACTGCGGTGATGGCATAAACCGCAACCGCAAAGTAGAAGAGACGGCTGAGCGCCGCCCAAGCGTAGCCGAGCTTTGTCTCGTAAGGGTGGGAGGCGCCATTGGCAAAGATCCAGACGAGGCTGCAGACTGCGGCGGTGAGAAGACCCGCCCTTGGCCCCAGCATCCAAACCGCCACAACGATCGGTAAAGCGTAAAAGATAAAAAGACTCAATTCCCACCCACTGGCGAAGTCGAGCCACCCAATGATAAAGGTGAGCGAGAGGACAAAAAGGACTATCACCGTCTTGGGCAGACCCGCCAAAAACGCAATGCCGCGATTGAACAGAGCGGCGGCTGATTCTGAGAAGCATAATGGGGCAGGAGTTTTGATTTGAATGACTTCCTCCATGACTTCCTCTAGTCTTTACCATAGTTTTGACGATCTTGTCATCTCAAAACCTCAATTTTGCACCGTGTCTCGCTAAAGAGATGCGTAATGTGGTTGCGTTTCATCATCGTGGTGGGGGCAAGGCTCTGGGGTCGAGTTGACTGCCTTGATCCGCCCGCCCGCTCACGCTCGCGGCTACGAGAGCAAGGGAGGTCGCTACAAAAGGTAACAACAAGCGTGCTGCTTCGAAGATGTAGCTGGATTTGCCAAGAATTCAGCAGGTGCACGACCTCCGCCCACCCGAAGATTTGGCATCTTCGGCTACAGAAGGTAGCAACGAGACGGCGCTGCTCCGAAGATGTAGCTGGATTTGCCAAAAATTCAGCCGGT
>Ga0105044_10001895_pt1 | contig 28314 bp, 29 predicted proteins | sample MAT01_FD_78092 | JGI IMG/M metagenome (GOLD analysis project Ga0105044, IMG submission 78092) | Freshwater microbial communities from Lake Fryxell liftoff mats and glacier meltwater in Antarctica - MAT-01 | ecosystem: Environmental > Aquatic > Freshwater > Ice > Liftoff microbial mat | place... | reverse complement strand
GCGCGCTACCCGAGCAATGGCCGGACCTCCCACACTTCGCCGGATCTGTGGCGCGAGCCCGAGCGATCTGGCCAGCGATTATCGGTCGGGCGGACGGGTTCGAGATCGGTCGGTAGGAGCTTCCTGCGGCCTTCGACCGGGTCGTGCGGGTACGTTCAGTCCGCACGATCGATGATGTCCACCAGGTCGATCAACCTGTGGATCCGATGGCTCGCTCGTGATAAGTCCCCGCCCTGGGCGAATTCGTTGTAGACCACAGCGCAGTCGATGCCGGCAGCCACCGCCGAGCTCAGCCCCCTGGCGGAGTCCTCGACCGCCAGAGCTTCCGCCTTCGTAGCTCCGAAGCGCTCGAGTGCGGTGAGGTAAGGCTCTGGGTGCGGCTTGGCGAGTTCGTAGTCCTCTCGGACGAGCACGAAGTCCATGAGCTGGATGATCTGCCGCTTCTCGTGGATGATCTCGAAGTCGGCGCGTTTCGCTGTCGTCACGATCGCCATGCGTGCGCGTCTCGAGAGTTCGGCGAGCGCCTCCAGGACGCCGGGGATCTCGATGGACTCAGTTCTCAGGTAGGCGCGGTAGCACTCATCCCGGATCTCACGCAGCCGGTCGATTGTCGACTGGTCAACACCGGCCGCCCTGGCACGCGCCCAGGTGCCTTTGCCTTGGGCCATGTCGTGGAGGTACTCGTCCTTGGGCAGGTTGAGGCCGATGGTCGCCAGGGCGCGTGCTCCAGCCGTGAAGTACCAGTACTCCGTGTCGACCAGCACACCGTCGTGATCGAAGAGGATGTAGTTCTTACCCGTCATGCTCGCCGCCAGGTGAACCGGCTGCGGACGAGGACTCGTCGCCGAGAACGGCTTGACCATGTGCGCAGGTGAACACCCGGGCGATCGTACGTCGATCGCGCTAAATCAGCTGAGCGTCCCGGAGGCCACCCGATGACGACCGCCGGGATCCCGCACGGCACCGAGGACTCCCCGCCGCACCACGGCCCAAGTGCAGTGCTCGATAATCGCGACAACGCTCCCGCCCTGCAAGCCCGCCCCGCACTCGGTGACAAACCGCTGCAGTGCTGAAGTTGCTTTCGATTTCGTGTCGCGGAACGCCCGTGAGATCCGCCGGGTTTCGCCGGCCACCGCGTCAGGATCTGAGGTTGCTTGCAGTCTCCATACCCCGGTGGATCGTCCGGTGAGCGTGCCTGTTCGTGGTTTCGTCATCATCCACGATGACCGGCAATCGCACCCGAAACGCACCGGGCCCGACGCTGCCACGATCAAGCAGAGATTGGGAACGCTGCATCACGTCGATCGATGGTCGCGGAGAATCGCACCAGATCGCACTTGGATCGGAGCAACTGCCCGATCAGCGACAGCCCTAGAAGGTACCGATGAGCTGGGCTTTCACCCGAGAGCGGATGACGGGAATCGAACCCGCGTGTTCCGGCTTGGGAATCTGAGCCAGGCTGAAGCTCTCGCAGGCCCACACGCTGGGGAAATGCAGGATGAGCTGGCGGTTCGGTCTTCGTCGGACTTGCTTCTGCCGACCGGCCTTGTCCGTTGTTGGCCTCTGTGCGTGGCACGCATGTGGCACGGCGGGTTCGGTCGTGCGTCGTCAACGTCGAGCTGGCGTACATGCGGACGTATTCGTCATGGTTGAACCGAATTGAAGCCCAGTTCCACGCGCTGCGCTCCGACGCTGCATCATTTGGCGCAACCGCAACGCACACGACCAGGCACTACGCGAACTCGTCAAGCACGCAAAGGTTGCCTGACACGGCATTCGCACGAGCGTTCCGACCGTGCGAGTTCGATGAGTGTCATGACGTCGTCGGTGGCCGTCGTCGTGTACTGAGCGTGTCGGCCGAAGGTCGCCCGGGAAAGGGCAGGGCCGGCGCTAGATCGGTGAGAAGCCCGAGTTGGGGATGGTCGTCACTGATGAGGCCGGCGACAGCGTCTCGGAGGGGTTCGATGGTGTGGATCTCGTCGACTGCTCCGGCGATGCCTTCGTCGGCTCGGATGGCCGAGCTAGTGCCGGGGAGAACGCAGCCTGGGCTGACACAGTGGAGACTGGGCGGAATACCTCGGTGACCATGTTGGCCTGGCCGCCCGGTAAGTGATGGTAGAGCGATCCGTGGGGTGCCGCTGGGTTTGATCACCTCCGAGATCGAGGTCGATTGCAGCCCGTGACGCGACAGCAGCGTGGAATGCGCCTCGGATCATCTGGCCTCGAACCGAGAGCGTGCTCAAAGCGTTTGACTATGCCGGCTCTCAAAAAAGCTGTTGTCGTTCATCGGTGATTGAGGAAACCGTTCTGGTATCTCGATGAGCCTGTCGGCCGAATCGCGACGCCCCACATCCCGTTGCCGTCAGGGGAACATCTGGAGGACCTCGCGGTGCCTTCGGTACAGCGAATCGTCGACACAGTTCGCTCTTCACTTGCTGCGAAGGCCGCCTCTCGTGGACCGTTTGAGTCCAGGACGGACAACACCGCCAACACGATCGGGTGCACCACGCCGCCTGACGTCTGCTCGACTCGACGGACGGCGCTGTGGCAACGTCCGACGTCGTTGGCAATGGGGGCATCGGGGCCTTGGAAGTTCTAATTCCCCTCGGTCGACGTGCCGAACGTGTCGAGCGCCTCGGTGAGCCGGGCTCGGTATTCGACGATCCGTCGCTCCTTCAGCTCCTCGTAGCCGCGCACGTGGTCAGGCAGACCGGCGATGGCGATGGCCTCGTCGAGCGTCGAGCGATCCAACTGGTTGAGCACGGTTTCCATCGCAGAACAGAACTCGCCGGGCAACGCTCGTTCGGTGCGCCGCATCTCCGAGCGGCCGAACAGATCGAACGTAGTGCCACGCAGCCGTTTCCCCGAGCGGAGGATGGCGAACGCCGGTGTAGTCCACGACCCGAAGCTGATCTTGCTCGTTCGACCGAGTGCCTTGAGTATCGGCGGATGAAGCTTCCAGTGGACGGTCGCATCTGGACCGCCGACAGCTTCGGCGGCCTCGCGACCTTCGGGGAGCAGCATCAGGCGTGCCACCTCGTACTCGTCCTTGTACGCCATCAGTTTGTGCAGACTGCGGGCGAACGTCTCGGTGAGGCGGGTCGACGACTCGTGAACTGCACGCTCGGAATCCCGGGCGCCCGCGACGGCGTCGAGGAAACGTTGTGCGTACGCCTCGTGCTGGAAGCCAACGAGATCGGCCGTCAACAGCTCGAGCGTTGTCGTCAGCTCGCTGTCAGTGACCAGGGAGCGAACACGTGTGGCGAGGTCGGCGGAAAGGTCGGGAACGGTCATGATCGAGGTCACGTCGAGCCGGCCGGTCGACGTCGGCCCTGTGGCGTGACGCTCGACCGTGTCGGGGTCGTGGACCCAACGTCGGCCCCAGTCGAACGCTGTCAGATTGGCGTCGACCGCGACGCCGTTCAGTTTGATTGCCTGTTTGATCGCCTCGGCCGACACCGGAATGTTGCCGGTCTGGACGGCAACGCCGAAAAGGAGAACGTTCGCCTGTGCCGCGTTGCCCGCGAGGTGCTCGGCGAGCAGCGTGGCGTCGACCTGGTGGGTGCCGAGCGAGGCATTGGCGAAACGTCGCTTGATCGAGTCGAGCGGGTAGGTCAGCTCCGGGTGCGTGATCATGTGGCCGGTCGGCGTCGTCGTCGTCGAGGCGACGATGACGGTGTTCGTCGGGTCTGCCGCGACCAGCGTGTTGTCGGCGGCGGCGACCATGGCGTCGAAGCCCACGATCACGTCGGCCTCTCCGACGCCGATTACGTTCGAGGAACCCACCCCCGCGCGTGCGAGGATCACATCGCTCACGACTGGCCCGGCCTTCTGGCTGAGTCCGGTCTGGTCGAGACCGCGGATCTCCCAGCCGTCGAGCATTGCCGCTGTCGCCAGGACCTGGGCGACAGTCACCACGCCCGTTCCGCCGATGCCCACCATCCGGATCCGCACGACGTCGCGCCCCTCGAATCGACTCGTCGGGTCCGGGACGACGGCCGGAGCCGCCAGCGATGCAACAACGTCGCTGTGCTGCTCGGCCGTTCCTCTCGCAACCGGATCGCCGACGTCGACGACCATGAACGCCGGGCAGTCGCCCTTCGCGCAGCTGTAGTCGAAGTTGCACGATGCCTGGTCGATGGCGGTCTTGCGACCCAGGGGAGTGTCCGTGGGTTGGACCGACAGGCAGTTGCTGACGTCGCCGCAGTCACCGCAGCCCTCGCAGATCCGGTGGTTGATGACGATCCGCTGAGATGGCATCCGCAACTTGCCGCGCTTGCGGTCCCGTCGCAGTTCGGCTGCGCACGCCTGATCGTGGATCAGGACGGTCACGCCCGAGACGGCGCGAAGTTCGGCCTGTACATCGATGATGTCGTCACGGTCGTGGACCCGCACCCCCGCCGGGAGCGACATCGCCCGATATCGGCCGGGGTCTTCAGTGGTGATCGCTACACGCTTGACCCCCTGGGCGAGCAGAATCGTCGCGAGCTCCGGGACTCCCACTGGCGATGTCGAGTCCTGCCCGCCTGTCATCGCGACCGTCGCGTTGTAGAGAATCTTGAACGTGATGTCGACTCCGGCACCGACGCAGTACTGGAGGGCGAGTTGGCCCGAATGGAAGAAGGTGCCGTCACCGAAGTTCTGGAAGAGGTGATCGCTGTCGACGAACGGTTGCATGCCGATCCATTGCGCGCCCTCGTTACCCATCGCCGTGATGCCGATGCCTTCACCGACCCGTTCTTCGTCCATCAGCAGGGTCATCCCATGGCAACCGGTGCCGGCACCGACGAGCGCGTCGCCGGGAACCTTGGTGCCCCAGTTGTGCGGGCACCCGGAACAGAAGAACGGCGTGCGGTTCACCGTCAGCGGGATGTGTCGACGCACACGCGGCTCGGGCGTCGGCGGGCGCAGACGATCCACGATGCGCGTCGACAGCCGGGTTCGCAGACCCTCGATGATGGCATCGGCATCGAGTTGACCCCAGCCGCGCATCAGCGGGGTGCCGTCTTCGTGGCTCTTGCCGACGACCTTCGGTTGGTCGGGACCGCCGTACAGCGCATCCTTGATCAACCATTCGAGGGTCGGGTTCTTCTCCTCGACGACGACGATCTCGTCGAGCCCGGTGGCGAACCGACGAACGAGCTCGGCGTCGAAGGGCACCGGCATGCGCAGTTGCAGCACGCGGATACCGGCTGCCTCGATCTGGCGCTCGGTCTCGAGGCCGAGCCGTCGCAACGCGTCAAGCATCTCGCGATAGGTGAAGCCCGTTGCGACGAGGCCGATCCAGGCGTCGGTCGGGTTCACGCTGACTCGATTGATTCCGTTGTCGATTCCGTACTGTCGAGCAAGGGGGAGACGGACCTCGCGGAACTCACGCTCCACCTCCAACATTCGCGCCGCACCGAGGAACTGGGCGTTCGGCGAATGGCTCCACGGACGCCCGTTGATGTCGATACTCGACATGACGATGTCGAGATCGAGGACGGAAAGGTCCACCGTGCCCGATCCATCGGCAATCGGTGTGACGATCTTCATCGCCGACCACAGCCCCGTCGCTCGTGACAACGCCACTGCGTGCAGCCCGAGCTCCAGGCATTCGGCGATGGTGCCTGGATAGAGGATCGGCATGTGCAGGTCGACCAGCGAGGAGTCCGACGAGGACGGCATCGTCGACGACTTGCAGGCGGGATCGTCGCCGACGAGCGCAACAGCCCCGCCTAGTGTCGACGATCCGGCGAACACGCCGTGGCGCAGCGCATCGCCGGCGCGGTCGAGACCTGGCGCCTTGCCATACCAGATCCCCACCACACCGTCGTAGCGAGCGTCCGGTCGCGACGCAACGAGTTGGGACCCCATGACTGTCGTGGCACCCAGTTCTTCGTTGACCGCCGGTCGGTGCACGATCGGGAGTTCAGGCACGAGTTTGATGGCCCGGGCGACCTCCTGGTCGAAGCCGCCGAGTGGAGAACCGGGGTAGCCCGACAGCATGGCGGCGGTGTTCAGGCCCGCAGAACGATCGCGTCGGAGTTGCTCAATCGGGAGGCGAGCGAGTGCCTGGATGCCGGTCAGCAGCACCTTGCCTTCATCGCGCTGGTACCTGTCGCTCAGCCGGTACGGGACCTGACCCGCGATCACCCGGTCTGGGTTGGTGTCGCTGCGGTTCGTCGCCGTTTCTGTTGCCCCGGCATCCGTCTGGCTGCTGCTCGCGCGACTCGTGTCGGGCAGTGTCGCATCGTTCACGAAACCTCCTTGAAGTTCATTCATCGTCCCCGATTGCAGAGCAGTTGTACAGTCTTGATTATGAAGTCCGCATATGTGAATGCAAAGTGGGTCATATGACAAATATCGACGCAATCGATCGCCAAATTCTGCACGAACTGCAGTCCGATGCCCGGCGCAGCAACGTCGCCCTGGCAACAGCTGCCTCAGTGTCGCCGTCGACGATGCTCGCCCGGGTGCGCTCGCTCGAACAGCGGGGAGTGATCACGGGATACCACGCAGAAGTCGACCTTCCGTCTCTCGGTCGCCGGGTCGAAGCGCTCGTGTCGGTCCGGCTCGATCCCAAAACGCCCGAAGCGGTGGAACAGTTCATCGATTCGATCTGGGAGATGGACGCCACGATCGCCGTCACGTTGCTCACCGGACCGTTCGACATCGTCGTGCACGTGACTGCCTCCGACGTGTCGAACCTCGGCGACACGGTGCTACGCCGTATTGCGAGCGCCCCAAACGTCGCCGACGAGCAGACATCGATCATCTTCGACCACCGACGAAAGCACGTACTCGCTCCCCTCGACGAGCGCGTGCGATGACGGGATCGCCGGCGGGGTCGCCGCTCGCCACGGTGGTCGACGACCTGGTCATATCGCTACGCGACAGAGGGATGCCGAGCGCGCGCAACCTGCTCGCCACCGTGTTCGGCGATGTCATCGCCCCGCACGACGCGGCGGTCCCCGTGCAAGCGTTGGCGCAACTACTCGAGCCGCTCGGCGCGAGCGAACGCCTCGTCCGAACGTCGTTGACGCGGTTGGTCCGCGACGGCATCCTGCGTAACGAGCGCATCGGGCGTCGCAGCGTGTACTCGATCGACCCGCAGGCGCGACCGTTGTTCCAACAGGCGGACGAACGCATCTACAACGGGCGCCAACTCGAGTGGGACGGGCGCTGGACACTTGCTGTCATCGACGGCACGTCGTCGACCGCGCACGAGCGCACGGTGCTGCGTCGCGAGCTCGGCTGGCTCGGGCTGGGGCCCATTGCGCCCAACGTGCTCGCCTCGCCGAACGTTTCGCCGCAGACGGTGACTGCTGCACTCGAACGCATCGGCGGCGACCACCACGTTCTCGTCACGCGAGGGGCGGCCGCCGATGGGACATCCACGATGTCCAGTGAGGAGATCGCTCGACGAAGCACACCGGTGCAGGACCTGTCCGACCGCTACACCGAGTTCATCGACCGGTTCGGCCCCTGCTCCACAGCGCTCGACCGAACCCGCGAACCCTCGCCCCAGGACTGTTGTTCGTTGCGTCTCTTGTCGATAGCGGTGTTCCGACGCGTCGCTCTCGCCGACCCCGGCCTACCCGGACGACTCCTGCCCGACGACTGGAGTGGGCAGGTCGCACGCGAACTCGTTGCCTCCCTCTATCACCGGGCTCGCGAGCCCGCCGACGCTTGGATCGCCGACGTCTTCTCCGGCCACCGCGTCGTCTGGCCCGCTACCGTCGACCTCGGCGATCGCTTTCGCTGATCGCTGCTGGCATCGGACCCAGCCGGAATCAGGTCGGAGCGCAGGCGATCATCGTGAGGAGTTCATAGGTGGCGGCTGCGTCGTCATTCTGGTTGAGCACCACGGCATCCCAGCGGACCTCGCCGTAGCCGGCGCCGTCGCGCAACTTCTTCTCCTTGCAGGTCAGCACCACGCGCATCTCATCGCCGGGATAGGTGGGCGACAAGAAGCGCAGCCTGTCGAGGCCGGTGTTGGCGAGCACTGGGCCCGGGTCGGGCCAGACGAACAGCCCGGCGGCGGCCGACAGTACGAAGTAGCCGTGCGCAACACGTCCCTCGAAGATCGGGCTTGCCTTGGCGGCGACGTCATCCATGTGGGCGTAGAACGTGTCTCCCGTGAGGTCGGCGAAGCGTTCGATGTCGTCGATGGTGACCGTGCGCGAGTCGGTCTCGATAGCGTCGCCGACGTCGAGGTCGTCGAACGTGAGCTTGAACGGGTGCCCCTTGTCGGTGCGTCGGGTCGCTCCCCTCACGTAGACACCAGTGATCGCCGTGAGCATGTCGGGCGAGCCCTGCACCGCGGTGCGCTGCATGTGGCGCATCACACCCCGGATCCCGCCCAACTCCTCGCCGCCACCGGCGCGACCTGGCCCGCCGTGGACAAGTTGAGGCAAAGGTGAACCGTGACCGGTGCTGGACGCAGCCGACGCGGCATCGAGCACGTGCACTCGACCGTGGTACGCGGCAATGCCGAGCGTGAGGTCGCGGGCCTCGGCGGCGTTGGCGCTGCACACGGTCGCTACGAGACTGCCGCGGCCGAGGGCCGCGATGTCGACGGCGTCGTCGAGCGACGAGTACCCCATCAGGGTGCTCACCGGGCCAAACGCCTCGATGTCATGCACGGCTGCGGCCCGGCTATTTGGCGCCACCAGCAGCGTCGGTGACATGAACGCTCCCCGCTCGACGTCAATGCCGGAGAACGTGGCATCGTCAGGCCCAAATGCGATTTCGGCCACCTCGGCGAGTCGAGCGACCGCCGAGATCACCTCATCGCGCTGAGCGAGGCTGGCGAGCGCACCGACCTGCGTGGCCTCGTCGGCGGGGTTGCCGACGGTCATGCGCGACAGTCGTTCGCGCAGTGCATCGGTCACGTCGCCGATCTGTTCGTCAGGGACGATGATCCTGCGGATGGCGGTGCACTTCTGGCCCGCCTTGACCGTCATCTCACTCGCCACTGCGTCGACGAAGAGATCGAACTCGGGTGTGCCGGGTATTGCACTCGGCGCGAGAATCGCCGAGTTCAACGAGTCGGCTTCGGCGGTGAAGCGCACGCCGTCGGCCACGACCCCGGCGTGTCTGCGGAGGTGCGCGGCGGTTGCCGCCGACCCAGTGAACGACACGGTGTCCTGACCGTCGAGGTGGTCGAGCAGGTCGCCGGCGTCGCCACTGATCAACTGCACCGCACCAGCCGGCAAGATCTCGGAGGCGATGATCTCACGTACGGCGGCCTCGGCAAGGTACGCGGTCTGGCTCGCCGGCTTGACGATCGTTGGCATCCCGGCGAGGAACGACGGTGCGAGCTTCTCGAGCATCCCCCACACCGGGAAGTTGAACGCATTGATCTGCACCGCCACACCGTGCAGCGGCGTCGCAATGTGCAACCCGAGGAACGACCCGTCACGCGATAGCGATTCGATTTCGCCGTCGACCAGCACGCTGCTGTTCGGCATCTCACGCCGGCCGATGCCGGAATAGGCGTGGAGGACACCGATTCCGCCCTCGATGTCAACCCACGAATCCGAACGCGTGGCACCGGTACGAATCGACAACGCATAGAGCGGCTCGAGGCGACCACCGAGGTGCGTTGCCAGCGCCTTGAGCATCGAGGCGCGCTGGTGGAACGTGAGGTTGCGCAAGGCCTGGCCACCCACGGTTCGGGCATGGTCGACCGCCGCTCCCATGTCGATGCCCGCCGATGAAATCGCCGCCACCACCTCCCCTGTCGCTGCGTCGAGCAGTGCAGTGCCCTCCTCCGACGGCGACTCCCATCGACCGCTCACATAGCTCTGCAGCGTTGCCATTTCATCCTCCTGGATCTAGCCGTCCCGAGCGCAGCGCTCGCCATGACGGCTCCTTGTCGCGGCCGAGTCGACGACGAATGCCGTCGGCCGGGTTTCTTGGCCGTCAGGCTTGACCCCGACTTCGGAGGACTGTAATGATACATCAAGCGACCTGTCCAGTGGCATTTGTGTGTCACCTCGATCGGCGCCGCAGCCATCTCGAACGGAGACCATCAGATGAGAACCCTCACAGCGTCACCCGTTGGCGGGCGGACTTGGCGCGACCTCGATGAGTTCCAGGAGTACATCGACACTGGCGGCATGGTCGAACCTGGCGATGAGATGCCCGACGAGTACCGCAACGAGGTGTTTCGCTTCATCGAGTTCCACGCCAACTCCGAGTTGATGGGCGGGCTCACCGAGCGCGACTGGATCCCCCACGCACCCGGCTTGCGGCTCAAGCAGGTCTTCCTCGCCAAGACCCAGGACGAGATCGGCCACGCACACCTGCTCTACATGATCGCCGCAGACATGGGTCGCAAGACTCGCACAGAAATGCTCGGAGACCTCTTCGACGGGCGCTCGAGATTCCACAACGTGTTCCACTACCAGGCGGTCACCTGGGCCGATCAGGTGGCGATTGCGTTTCTCGTCGATGCTGCTGCGTTCGCCAGCCAGCGCGCGGTGTTCGCCGAGTGCACCTACGGCCCATACAAGCGGGTGCTCAAGCGGATCGTCGCCGAAGAGGGATTTCACATGCGCCACGGCGAGGAGATGCTCTTGCGTCTCGCCACCGGGACCGCAACCCAGCGCGAGATGTTCCAAGCTGCCCTCGACCGGTGGTGGTGGCCTTCCGTGCAACTCTTCGGCCCCGACTCCCCACCGGGCGATGCCGATCCGCTGCTGCGTTGGAAGATCAAGTCCGAACGCAACGAAGCGCTGCGCCATGCCTACGTCCAGAAGTACGTCCCGCTCCTCCAGGGCTACGGGTTCGACATCCCCGACGACGGACTGCATCAGGTGGACGGCCAGTGGAAGACCAGCGAGATCGATTGGGAACCCCTGAAGGCGACGATGCGCAACGGCGGCCCCGCCTCGGCGCGTCGGATCCGCGCTGCGGCCGACAACTGGTCCGACACCGCCTGGGTCCGAGAGGCGCTGGGATGAGCGACACGAGCACCTCTGCGAACGTGCCCACAACCAACACGCTGCGCCACGCGGTGAGCGCAGCGATAGCGACGGTCACCGACCCGGAGTACCCCGACGTGTCCATCGTTGAACTCGGGCTCCTCGAATCGATCGAGATCGACGCCGTCAACCCGACCATTACCGCCCATGTCGGCCTCATCCCCACGTTCGGCGGGTGCCCAGCGCTCGCGATGATCGCCGCCGACGTACGCCACGCCGTCGAGGCCGTCGACGGCGTCGGCCGCTGCATTGTCAACTGGCTTCCTCGCCCCGTATGGACGACCAAGCGGATGACCGCCGGCGCGCGGCGCACACTCGCCGACGACTACACCGTCGTACTGCGACGCAAGGACGGCGGCCTGCGCTGCCCGGTGTGCGGCGGTGGCGATGTTGACGACCAATCCCTGGCGGGTCCCACGCGTTGCCGTTCGATCGCCTGGTGCAACGGCTGTCGGAATGCTGTCGAGGTGATGAGGAACTGAGATGCAGCAATACGAGGTCTTCCTGAAGAAGTCGGGCCGCGAGGAGTTCCGCCACGCCGGGACGCTCGACGCACCAGATCCCGAGATGGCACTGCTGCTCGCGCGCGAGACGCACAGCCGCCGAGCCGAGGGCGCCGAGATGTGGCTGGTCGACCGCGCGTACGTGTTCGTCGCTGACACCGCCCAACTGTCCGTCAACATTGACAAACCTCACCGTCACAACGATGGCGCACTCGTCGCCGCCCGTCGCAAGCAGGACCGCAAGAGCAGGGCTGTCGAACCGAGCCACCGTCCACTCATCCCCACGACCTTGAGCAAGGAGCGACTGTGACCCTTTCACCCGGCGGCGGCGAGTATGTCCTGGCCCTTGCCGACGACGAGCACATGATCGGTGCCCGACACACCTCGTGGATCGGCCTCGGACCATTCCTCGAAGAAGACCTCGCGTTCTGCTCGATTGCTCAGGACGAACTCGGCCATGCCATCTCGCTCTACGAACTCGTTCTCAGCGACAAAGTCGGCATCGGGATCCGTGACGACTTCGAGGCTCGCGATGTGCATCTCGACAGGTTCGCGTTGCAGCGCTCGCCGGGCGAGTATCGGAGCTGTCATCTCGCGGAACGCGGATGCACCGACTGGAATGACTCGCTCGTGCGCCATTGGCTCTACGACCGTGCCGAAACCATCCGCTGGACGGCGCTGCTCGACTCGAGCAACGAACATCTCGCCGCGATCGCCACCCGGGCTCTAAGCGAGGAGTCGTTCCACCTCGAACACGCCCAGCAGTTCATGTCACGTATCGCGCCAGCTCGCCCCGACCCGATCATCGGGTCGATCACCAAACTGCTCCCGATTGCGCTCGGCATCTGGGATCCGGTCGACGGCGAGCCCGAGGCGGTTGCCGATGGCGTCACCACCGCGACGTCTGCCGAACTAGCTGAATACTGGGAACTGGCGGTGCGAGCTGAGCTCTCCGACTGGGGTCTCGACATCGACTGGCCGACTGGTACGTCGACGCGCGACGTGCAGAACCACCGCCGGAACCGAACCGCCGGTTTCGACGGGTTCCAAGCCGATCTGTGCAAGGTCATCGACGTGGACCCCGCCGCTCGGTGGTGACTTTCCCGTTCAGGCCTCGCCCGAATCTGCAACCGTGACCTCGACCTGATAGCGAACTGGAGAATGCCATGACCGACCAAGCGATCATCGTCGATCAGATCGACAACCGCTCCATCATCACCCTGAACCGACCCGAGGTTCTCAACAGCCTCGATGCGTTCATGGTCGAACGACTCCACCACGCCTTGGACGCCTGCGCTGGCTCCCGTGCCGTGGTCGTTCGAGGAGCGGGCCGCGGCTTCTCGGCGGGCCGCGACCTGTCGAATGCTCAGCCGCTCGAAGAGGATGCACGTCTGATCCTCGCCGACCTCTTCAACCCTGTCGTCGCGCGGCTGCGCACACTCCCGATGCCGACGATCGCCGCGGTTCACGGACCAGCCCTCGGCGTCGGCTTCGGACTTGCGATGGCGTGTGACATCGTCGTCGCAGCCGAACGCAGCAACCTTGGATCCCCGTTCGCGAACATTGGGTGTGTTCTCGACTCCGGAGGGCACGCCGCCCTCGTCCATCGGGTCGGCCCGCACCGTGCGCTCGAACTCGTCTACACGGGGCGTCTCCTCAATGGCCAAGAAGCCGCAGCAATCGGACTCGTCAACGAGGTGGTGGCCGACGACAAGCTTGACGCCTACGTCAATGAACTCGCGACCAAGATCGCAAACGGACCCACTGCGGCGTTCGCTGCCTCCAAACGAATCGTTCATGCCATCGCGGACGGCGCGCTCGACTTCGACGCCGTGCTGGCCGCCGAGGCAGACGCGCAGGGTGAACTCGCAGGCGGACACGACTACGTCGAGGGAATCGGGGCGTTCATGGCGAAGCGACCGCCGCAGTTCCGAGGTCGGTGATCTTCGCCCGTTGACCAATCCAGCCGAGCCAGCAGGTCACCACTGCGTGGCGAAGAACTGAGCCTCACAGAACTGGTAGATGCCGTCGCTCGCTCCCTCGCATCCGAGACTGGACCGTTTCATGCCGCCGACGGGGCCCTAGGGTCGGACACCGCTCCCCGATTCAGGCCGATCATGGCGGTCTGGACCTGCTCGCTGACCGCCAGTTCCTTTGCAAGGTCCATGGTGTACACATAGCCGGCCAAGCCCGTCTCGGTGTCGTTCGCAAGCGCGACCGCCTCGTCGACATCGTCGAAGTGGACCACCGGTGCAACCGGGCCGAAGATCCGTTCCGAGGATCGATGAACCCGCAGCGACGTTGTCGAGCACTGCGGGTTCCTAGCACGAGCCTGGGCCGCTCGGTGCTCGGCCACCAAGTTCCATCGTCGCACCCTGCTTGACTGCCTCCGCCACCAGACGGTCGACCTCGGACACGGCTTGATCGCCGACCGCGACGAACCTGGCCACGGCCTCGATCCAGCAGTTGGCGAGCACTCACGATGTCGCGAAGACACCTGCAGGCTTGCCGCTGGCGACGATGCGGGCGATCGAGCCGTCGACTGCATCGAGCACGTACATGTTCATTGCGGTCACCGTCGCTCACTCGTTTGAGCAGTGAACGTGCTGGGCAACAGCGAACTCTACGCCAGCGCTGGTCAAGGCGGGTTCGAGATCCGGACCTTCATCTTGATCAGCGCCACCGCCAACGGTGCGCCGGGCACCGTCCACTTCTACGAACCGCTACCGATCTTCGCTGTCGGTTGCACGATCGTGACCTACGACCTCGCCCTGCATAGCTACGGCCCGTCCTAACCGCTCTTCAGTCCGCCGGGCTGAACCGAGGGAGTTCGATCCAATAGATCTCGGCTCCTTCGTCGGTCGAGAGTACAGGGGATTCACTTACTTCGAAAGCAAACGCAGTACCACTCCCGAACACCTTTCCGTCGACGGTAAGGTCGCCATCGACCACGTACTGGAGTCGCCGAGATCGGAGCGGTTCGAGTCGGAGCTCCGCCCTGGGATCCATGAGGGTGAACCCGATTGAGACACACCGCTCGGTGACGGTGAGAAGATGCTTGTGATGAACTCCGTGATCGTTTGAACTCGGTATCCAGGCAAACGAGCCAGGATCGACGATGATCGGCGACCCGTATCGCGGCGCCGGGTAGTCGACGGGCTTTCCATTCACGTGCTCCCAGGCCGCCTCGTAGCCGTCTTTCCGGGCAACGGTCCCGGTCGGAGGAGTGCTCTCATCAGTGCGGGGGCGATACATCCCGTCGTCGAACGTTCCGCTTGCCGCCAGCTCTTCGCTCGCCGTCCGAAGCGTGTCGTAGTCCATGAATCCCGATCCGCTCGCACCACCGAACTGCAAACCGAGGACGAGTCCGTCAAGTCCTTGCTGTGGGCCGTAGAAGGTTCCCTCCGGAAAGTATGCGACGTGACCTTGGGGAATGATCGACCTGGGTGCCCAGGTGTGCTCACCTTCAAGGACGTAGTGGATCTGGTCGAAATTGTGGTGGTGGCGAGGGGTGGTGTAACCGGACCCGATGCGGAGGACGCTGAACTCGTAGTTGTCCGGTTCGCCCGGATCTCCCTTGGACAGACGTGCCATGCCGATGTCACTGTTCCGGTGCGGGGAGTTGAAGTTGGGTGCAACGTCGTTCGTGTGAACTGCTCGCATGAGAGTCTCCGTTCGGACAGGCGCGGCGAAGAATTTTCGTCACATGATTGTAGGACAATAACGTCATCTGTTCTGGACCGCAAGACAGCACCCGCAGACAAGGCGCACCCGTCAACTCACGCAAGTTGGAGTCGCACCACCGTCGGCGACCCGCGCTGGCGGCCCTGCTCGAAGCCGGGGAGGCCGCCGTCGGTTCCCAAGAAGACGTCACCGATCCAGGGGTTCTACGGGGAGAAGTCCCAGACCACGGATTGGTCGCCCTCCGGTGCAATCCGAACGATCCTTCCTGATCCAAGTCCGGTGGCGTACCCGGACGCCATTCGGGTGGGCGACGATTCCTTCGACGAAGTCGCCCTCGTCGAGCGTTGCAACCGTCGTGGTCTCGGCCGTCTCGATCGGGAGGTCAAAAAGGTTCATGGAGTTCCAATCCGTGAGTCATCAAAGTTGACTGGACACCGCCCATTAACCTCTGACAAGATTGACCTACAATCGAGTAGCCGGATCCATGATGCGACCGGTTATCACTGAGGGGGAATCATGTACAACGTTAAGAAATCATCCATCGCCGCGTTCGTCGTAGTGACGCTCGCCGCCGCCGCGTGCGCCAGTGACGACGATGCGGCCACGAGCGAGCCGGTGACCACCGAAGCTGTCGAAACAACGCTGACCGTTCCGGAGCCGACATCGACCGATGAACCAACTCCGGTTGAGACCTCTCCGCCGTCGACCGATGCAGAAGTCGAGCCGGCAACCGGCGAGCCGATCGTGATTGGGACCCTTGTCATCGAATCCGGCGGCCTCGATGTGACCGGCAACTACCAGGCGTTGTCAGCCTTCATGGCCGAGTACAACGCGCGGGGGGGTTACAACGGGCGACCGGTCGAGGTCATCAAAGTGGACAGTGGGGCAGACCCTGCTTCGAACGCCGCTGCGGGAAGTGAGTTGGTGGAACGCCAGAACGTCCTTGCCATGGTCGGTGGCTCTGCGTTCCTCGACTGCATCGCGAACGGAGCGCTCTACGAGAGCTCGGGCGTCCCCGTCATCAACGTTCCCCTTGACGGATTCTGTGCAACGAACCAACAGGTCTTCCCACTCGGCGTCGGCTCAGACACCGCTGTCCTCCCGGCCATCCAGTGGATGATCGAGGACCAAGGAGCGTCGACGGTGGCCTACGTCGCGCTCGACATCCCGCAATCCCGCACTGGGGGCGATCTGATCTCGAAGACCGCAGCGTCGCTTGGAGCTGAGTTGGTGATCGCCGAGTACGCCCCGTTTGGTGGGAATCCGGACATCGAGGGCATTGCCGGGCGGATCGCTCAGGCTGATCCCGACGCCATCATGCTGGGTCTCAACGAGCCGTTGACGGAGGCACTGATCCAGGCGCTAGCGACCCAGGGCATCAGCCCGAGCGAGACGACGATGGTCGTTTCGCCTGGCTTGTACACGAAGGCGTTCGTTGACCTGGTCGGAGAAGCCGGGGAAGGGCTCTACCTGGTTGACAGCTTCCCACTGCTCGACAGTGGCGACGAACAGACCGACGAGATGCTCGCTGCACTCGACGAGCACGTCGAGGATCCGACCCCCGACGTCTTCGAACAGTTCGGTTGGATATCCGGGCAGGTTTTCGTGGCTGCACTCGAAGCGCTCGACGGCGCAGATCCGACCCGCGAGAACGTCACTGCTGCACTGCGCACGCTGGTCATCGAACCCGGTGGCACGCTGTGGCCAGCGACTCTCGACTTCACGATGTTCCCGATCGTGATCGACGTCGTTCCCGGGTACATCGCCCGCCTGGCGGACGGTGAGTTCCGAGAACTCGACGGCTCACTGATCCTCGCCCCCGTGCCTGCTGCGGGCTGAGGACTCCCGCACGCTGTGGGACAGTTTGTCGTTCTGGGTCTCATCACCGGGGCCATCTATTCGCTCTTCGCACTCGGCATTGTTTTGATGTACCAGACCACGGGGGTGGTGAATGTGGCATACGGTGCGATGGGCGTGTTGGCTGCATACGCCTTCCAGGCGCTGAGCGATCACCTGGCAACAGGCGTCGCGTTCTTCGCTGTTCTCGGCTTGAGTGTGATCTTCGGTGCGATGCTGGGCGGGATCACGCTGCCGGCCAGATTCGCGTCCGTTGCGACGAAGTCGGTGGCTGCGCTCGGCCTATTTGTTGCAGTGCCGGCGATCGTTGCGGTCGCCTGGGGGACCGATATCAAGCCGACCCCCTTCCTGACACGTACGACGGCCTTCACCTTCAGCGGTGTGGTGGTGACGACCCAACAAGCAATCACCTTCATGCTGGCGCTCGGGGCGGCTGGGGCGATCTATGCGTTGTTCCGCTGCGGCCCACTCGGGTCAGCCCTTCGGGCTGTCGCGGCCGACGTGAGAACGTCACAGCTCATCGGACTTCCCGTAAAGCGATTGTGGGTGGTGTCGTGGAGCATCGCTTCGTTCGGGGCAGGACTCGCAGCCATGCTCGTGATCCCGACGACCTCGATGTCGATTCATGCACTCACCTTCGTCGTGCTGACCCCCCTGGCGGCAGCACTTGCTGCGCAGCTGCGCTATGCAGGAGTTGCGCTCGGCGCGGCGATGGTCGCCGGATTGACGGAGGGAGTCTTGGCCAAGGACGCTGATTGGTCGACGTATCGGGGCCTCGTTCCGTTGACCGTCGCTCTCGTCGGAACCAGTCTCACGCGGTCCTCTTCGTTCGCGAACAAGTGGGAGCGAGTGTGAGCGGAGCAGACGCCCGAACCGACACGCCTTCGACGACTGGGCCGGTCGACGGCGCGGGCGACGAGGCGTCGGATCGATACCGCTCCCGCCAGCGTGGGATCATCGGCGTCGTCGTTGCCCTGACACTCATCGCCTTGCCGTGGATGATCGAATCGTTCTGGCTGGGCATGATCACCCAGTCCTTCGTTTGGATGATCGCGACTCTGTCCGTCGTGGTCTTGTACCGAGCAACAGCAGCGGTGTCGCTCTGTCAGGCGTCGTTCATGGGTGTGGCAGCCAACGCAGGCACGTGGTTCGTTCTGGAGCGTGGCTGGCCGGTGGAGGTCGCACTCTTCACCGGAGCGATCGTCGCGGTCCCGGTCGGCATGGTGCTGGTTTTCCCCGCCCTGCGGCTGCGGGGCATCGAACTCACGATCCTCACCTTGATGGTCGGGGTCGCCATCGAAGCGCTGCTGTTCGCCGGCGGCGCGCCCTTCAAGGCGAGTGACCTTGGGTTGTTCCTCCAAGACCGCAACCTTCTCGGTATCGACTTCGGTCAACGAACACCTGCCTACTTCGGCTCGCTGGGGCTCACGACCCTTGTATTCGGCGCAACGCTGTTGCTCTTACGAGGTCGCGTGGGCCAGACCTGGCAAGCGATCCAGACCGGTAACGCAGTGGCGGCATCAGCCGGTATTTCTCTCCTCCGATACAAGGTGCTCGGCTTCGCTATCGCAGCCCTAATTGCGGGTACAGCCGGCTCGTTGTTGCTCGCAGTCCAGGGTTCTGCGGATGGTTCGTCGTTCAACGTCGTGGTGTCGATCCGCCTTGTTGTGCTCGCGATGGTCGGAGGGGTTGCGGAACCGGTCTCGGCTGTCATCGGGGGAATCGTCAATGGTCTGGGCTTGCAGATTCCCGGTGAGTTCGGACTCGTTGGCGACTGGCTCGACCTCGTGCTCGGGATCGCCGTCATCGTCGCCATCCTCGGACGTCGACTTGCAGCCGAACGTCATCCTGCAGAGCTGGAGGAGGGACAGGCAGCACACTCCCGACGGGCGGCCCCGCTTGCGATCGGATCGGTCGTGCTCCTGGCCTCGATGGCACTCCCTTGGTTCGATGGGACCGGCGGAGCGATCGCCGGATGGCAGATGCCCGCCTTGTTCGTCGTCGGCCCGCTGGTTGCGGTCACTCTCGGGTTGTTCGTCGCCAGTCGACTCCGCCACCAACGGCCGCCACCAACGGGGATCCTTCGTATCCTTCTGGCGCTCACGATCGTGATGATGGGGCTTGTTGCGGTCCGCGTTGCGATCGGTTCCGGCGTCTTTTTCGGAGTGTCCGGGATCGAGAGCGAACCGGGCGTCCGAGTCGAACGTGCCTGGGGTCTGCTGTTGGCCGCGCACGGAGCGTTGCTCGTGATCGCCACTGCCGTGTCACTGCTGCTCGAATCGCGGTCCGAAACGAAAGCTCCACAGGACGACTTTTCCCCAAGTACCGACGACGTGGGCAATCTACCTACGCCGCAGCCGAGATGATGGACGCCCGTGTCGGAACCGGGTTGGACATCAATGTTGCTGTCGTCGAGTGACCGGCTGACTCAGCGCCCGGTCGCTCAGATCGGGAAGACAGATTCGGGTGGTGCTGGATAGGCGCCAGCGTCGATCAACGCCGTCCCCCACGGACCGAGAATGTCCTCGATCGTGGTCAGGTCAATATCGGAGATCGTGTCGGCGAGTTGGATCTGTTGTGCGTCAATCGATCCCTCGAGTTGGTCGCGGGTCGCCTGACCGAGCTCGGTGAGCTCATCTCCATCCAGCAGACCTCGCTGTCGGACCCGGTCGAGGCCAGCGTCATTGGCGTGTTGGTCGAATCCCATCAGAGAGGTGCGGAGCTCGAAGGGCATTCCGACCCAGGCGGCGGTCAGCAGGTTGACTTCGACGGCGTCCAGTCCGGACGCGGCCCAGCTGATCGTGTGCGAGTCGCCGCGATGCTCGCGGATCTCGTCGCAGGCTCGCCACAACGCCGTCCACGGATCAACGGAAGGAATGAGGTCTCGGCGAGCCGCGAACATCGCTCGGCCCACGACCGGTAGCGCCGAAGCTGCGCGATCGAGGAGCGCCACGGCTTCATCGATGGCAGCCGAGTCGGGTTCGCCGAGAACGGAGGTGAGGGTGGCAGCAGCACCTTCGTCGCGACCGGTGAGCAGGTGCTCAAGTGGTGTTCGTGCTTGAATGGCACGAACGGCGCTCTCGATGACGCTGGAATTGAACGGGCCGAACACGGATCCGACGAGGGTGGGGCCGACGACTCCGAGTGGAGCGGAGCGGAAGGCGACGTAGGCGACAAGGGGATCGTCGATGCCGAGCTCCGCTGCAGCTTCGAATGAACTCGTTGACGCAAACGGCGCCGCGCCGATCGGTTCGATGAGCTGTTTGACACGGCGCGACACGTATCGCGCTCTATCAAGGTCAGCCACCACGAACCGTCGCCTCGACGATCTCGGCGTCAACGGTGTAATGCCCGCCTGCAACGCCGACGGCACCCTCGGGCAGACCACCGGGGCCGATCACCGGTATGGCACCGGGCAGAAGTAGATGGTCAGGAACTGAGCGCAGCCCGCCGGCGAGGATCGGGTCCGTTGCTGCCATGTCCGCAATGATCGACGTTGGCGCACCGATGGCGGCCGACATGGCAGCTTTTCGCCTCGCAAGTTCGATCATGATCGGGGCTGCGGCATCCGAACGGGCCGCTGCGATGATCGTGCCTGCTCGGTCGACGACGACGACGGCGATCGCTGCCTGCTTGTCGTCGGCGATCTTCATCGCCTTGTCGACGTACCGACGAGCGTTCGTCGAGGAGATCATGCCCATCGCCGTCACCCGACCGCGACGATGGTCGCCGTGGAGTCGATCGCTTGGCCGTCCGCGACCGAGATGAACGGCACCGCCTCGTCGTTGCGGGGAAAGTCTCGGGCGTACTCGAGATAGCGCTTCAAGCCCCAATCCGATTTGGTCAGCGAGCCCGGGCGAATCCGGATGGTCGTCATGATCGGCTTGTCGTCTTTCACCAGTTCTCGAGCGAAACCCTCCATCATCTTCAGCCTGGTCTCGATCTCCTCGTCGCTTCCGTCGCGAGGGGTAAGTGCCACCGAGTAGTTCTGACAGTGCCCCGGGATGGTCGGGCGAGCGGTCGACAGCGCAATCACGTGCATCGGACCAATCGTCCCCTCCAGGCTGAAGATGTTCGACCCGTAGATGCGCACATGCTGATCGATCTCCCCGAAGAGTGCGTGGCGCATCTTCTGCTGATAGTCGATCTTCAGCTCATCGACCTGCATTCCCGAGGGATCACTCAGCAACGTCAAGCCGTGCACGGCCTCGAGGTGCTCGAAGTCGAGCGAGTTTGAGAACAAGACGTACGGGTCGACTGGGTAGCTGAATTCATCGACGTCGACCAGGTAGCTCAGTTCGTCGTCGGCGATAGAGAACCCCGGCAGTTCGAACGTCGGCTCGGCGCCGTTGAAGGCCCACACCAGACCGAAACGTTCGACCGTGGGAAACGAGAACAGCTTCGCTCGCTCGGGCACGACGTCACCCTTTGGGTGCTCGGCGCACTTCCCGGTGCCGTCGAATTGCCAGTGGTGGAAGACGCAGCGGAGATTGGCGCCGACGACGGTTCCAAGTTGTAGGTCGGCCCCCAAGTGAGGGCAGAACGGGCTGGTCACGTGGGCTTCGCCGTCCTCGCCGCGCCAGGCCACCACCCGCCCATGGAGAAACACGACCGACATCACGTCGCCCTTGCCGAGTTCCTCCGTCGTGCAGATCGGATACCAACTTTCGTTGAACCCTGCGTCTCCCTGGGGGGCCACCGCAAGTGGCGTGTCGACGGGTGCGATAGTCACGGCATGTCTCCTGTTCATCCAAGCTTCACTTTCGCCCACATTGTAGGACGAAGTTGTACTAGATCATAAACGTCCGCCAATTTCGAATCCGAACGGAAACGTTTCCTCCGGCGCTGAAGCGTCCAGGTAGACGAAATTGCCCACGCCTACGGCAATGAAAATTCCGGCCCAAGTGCGCTTCGGATTCGGGCCGCCTGCAGTGCCGAGCAGCACGACTTCGGTTCGCGTTGGCTCGGGTGGCCCGACAACAGCGGGAAGCGTCGCTTCTCGGGTGATGAACGTTCGACCACGTTGGTTGCTGGTTTCGTTGTGCCAGATCGCTGCGGTCAGCGCAAGGAGGTCGTTGCAGCACCCGCGCACACACCAGCAGGTTTGCGTCCGTGACGGCTGACCCAGGCGCCCGTCACCCCCGCCACGCCGCTTCCCGCACCGATCGATCCGACCTGACACCGCGAACACTTGACACGACACCCTCCCCGGCCCCCGCCGTCATCAGCTCACCCGATTCGGACCCACGGTCCTAGGTGATGCATTCGTGTGGAACGCGCGAACCTTTCGGAACCAAATTGTCTACGAGGAACTCGTAGTATAATATCGTCAGGCAATGCAACGGAATGCAGCCGATAGGTCGGTGCCTCGAGCTGCGTTGGACAGCGGAGGTCGAATGAGAGGCAGTGTTGTGACATCCGAGCCGCTGCTCAGTTTGCATCGAGTTTCCGTTCGGTTCGGCGGAGTGGCTGCGCTCACCGATCTCGACCTGTCTGTTGATCGAGGCGAGGCAGTCGGGATCATCGGGCCGAACGGCGCGGGTAAGTCGACGACGCTCAACGTCCTCTCCGGTTTCGTCGCTCCGAACTCGGGCGACATCCGACTTTGCGGTTCGTCGATCCGGTCGATGCCCCCCCACATACGCGCACATTCTGGGATTGGGCGGACTTTCCAGACACCGCGTCCCTTCGAGGGACTCACGACCAGAGCCAGCATCGACATCGTTCGTCGAAGTCGGCCCCGTCGACCGCATCGCCGGGCAACGGTGGCGCAGGTGAAGCGATGGATCGACGAGCAAGCCATCTTGGATGCGTGCAACTGCACCCAGTTTGCCGACATCCCGGCAGAGCGGTTGACGGGCGGCCAGCGTCGGTTTGCCGAGCTGGCACGTTGCCTCGCACTCGACCCCGACGTCGTGCTGATGGACGAGCCGGCGACGGGACTGAGAGAAGTCGAGATCGATCAACTCGCCACGATCATCAAGATGCTGAGCGAGCACCACCGAATCGCCACGCTGGTCGTTAGCCACGACATGCGTTTAATCAACGACGCCTGCACCCGCGTCATCGCTTTCGACTACGGCAGCATCATGGCCGAGGGAACGCCTGGCGCTGTCCGCAACGATCCGCAGGTCATCGCTTCGTATCTGGGAGAGAATGCATTGGGATGACAACGACAGCCGCTGAGACTGAACCTTTTGACTCCTCTGCGTTGAGGGTGGTCGACCTCACCGTCAATTTCGGCGGCGCGCGCGCCGTGGACGCCTTCTCGTGCTCGGTCAGCGCAGGTGAGATCGTCGCACTGCTCGGCGCGAACGGTGCTGGCAAGTCCACCGTGTTGAACGCGATCTCGGGTTTGGTGCCTGCGGCCAGCGGGTCGATCGTGGCCGACGGCACCGTGCTGACCGAGCTCCGACCGGAGCAACGCGCCGAGCACGTCGCCCATGTGCCCGAAGGCAGACGGCTCTTTCCGGAGCACTCCGTCGAGGAGAACCTCGACCTTGCGGCATTCGGTCGGCACCGGGCAGTCCGCCGCGATCTCCGTGAGCGCGTACACCATCTGTTCCCCAGGTTGCGACTTCTTGCCGACCGCCCAGCCGGGTTATTGTCCGGGGGGGAACAGCAGATGGTGGCGCTCGGACGGGGTCTGATGTCGGGAGCTCCCGTTCTCGCAATCGATGAACTGTCGCTTGGCCTGGCACCGATCGTCGCGGCTCAATTCACTGACACTCTCCGTCAGCTTCGCGACGAAGGACTGGCAATCCTGCTCGTCGAGCAGTACGTCAGTCTGGCGCTCTCGGTTGCTGATCGGTTGATCGTTCTCGAACGCGGCCGAGCGGTGCTCGCTGGTACGGTCTCGGAGCTCGGAGATGAAGCACGATCACTCCAGTCGGCCTACCTAGGTGCTCACGAAACAGCTTGAAGCGATACTGATCCCATGCCTGACCCAGTCCGAGCCACCGTCGTCGACCAGACCGTCGAGAAGATCCGCGACGCAATTAAGCATGGCCGCTATGCACCAGGACAACGGTTGGTCGAAGCTGACTTGACGCTTGACCTCGGCGCGAGTCGAGGACCACTGCGCGAAGCGCTGAGCCGTTTGTCAGCGGAAGGTCTGATCGACATCGAGCCGTACCGAGGAGCCGTCGTACGGCGGTTTTCGCGCTCCGATGTGGTCGAACTGTTCGAGGTTCGCACCGCCCTCGAGTCCGAAGCGGCTTCGCTCGCTGCGCAACGCATTGACATCGGCGATCACCGCAAACTCATGACGGCAGCGGTGAAGTCGATGGGCGCGTTCCGATCGGGCGACGAACACTCGGCATATCCGGGGCAGAACAGTGCCTTTCATGCCACGATCATGTTGATTGCAGACAACTCGTTGCTTGCCGAACTCGCCGACCAGCTCCACACCAAGGCCTATTGGTTGCAGTTCCGGCAGCTCCTGACCAACCACACGCGAAAGACATCGCTCGCAGACCATGACGCCATCTCGTCGGCGATTCTCGCCGGCGATGCAAAGAAGGCGTCGAATGCCATGCGCCGCCACATCAAGCGGTCTCTCACCGCGACGCTCGAGCTCCCCTCCGGGTTGTTCGGCTAAACAGGCTGGACACCTCGGAAGTCGCTTCAAGACGAACTCGGGACGAGGCTCAGCGGCCGGCACCTGCCAGCTGCGAGGCATTGCCGAAAAGTCGAAGAAGGGGCTTCGTCGCCGACAGCGACGGCGTCCTCGATCTGGTCGTAGAAACCTTTCCGGTCTCCTCCTCAAACGTGATGGCAACTCCAGCATCGTCGACGCTGTGAGAGCCGGACTCGACATCTTGGGCATTCACCACGGTGGACATTCGTCAGGGGAGCCACATCGAAACCGCCGCCGCCTTGGCTGCCATCGTCGAGATCACCGAGATCCACACAGTGACGGGCCGCGGCGACTCGCTCTGTCGAATCGTCGCACGTTCCATCACGAACCTCCACGACGTGCTCCAGCGAATCGCAACCTTTCCGACGGTCTCCCGTGTCGAGAGCCAGTGGCTCTCAACACGATTCGTCGTTGCCCGGTCCCGGGCATATTGATTGCGTTCGGATGAGCTCACGCTCCTCAGCGCGAAGGAGCCGGTCCCGGGCCAAGGCCGACCAGGCTTGGTCTGGGCCCGTCAGGAGTTGATGGGTTGAGGGCGGCCGTACCGCCCTGGAGGGCGAATCTGGGAGAAGTACATCGGACTCGTTGCACTCGTCATGGAGGCAACGACAGGGGCACCGGCAGCCAAGTGGCTTGAATCCATGCCCAGTAGACAACTACGCTCCAAGTGCCACTCGATAAGATTCGCTTGCTCTGGGGGGCATTGGCGGTGGTCCTGTGACAGCATCGATGTAGGGGACGGTTTATCGAAGCCGCTTTCAGTCTCGATGAAGGGCAGCCGCGAGACTCGGCAGGACGGCTGACCGAGTTCGTTTTGTATTCTGCACTCGGAACTCGACGACTGTCCAACCTCGTCGCAGGTGGTAACCCTACGTCTGTCATGAGGGCAAGTTTCTCCTCGTCTCTTACGGTCGGAGGAGGATCGAGGGAGCCATGATTTTCGGGCGGCATGGCGTACAGTTCGGCCGAAATCGGATCGGTATCGGACTCCAAAATGGCATGGACGTGGCACGGCAACCGTCGCATATCCCGACCAAACAACCTCTGACCAGGTGCTTTGTGGAGCGGATGACGGGAATCGAACCCGCGTATTCAGCTTGGGAATCTGAGACAGGCTGATGGCCGACAGGTGTGTTGAGCAGCCCGAACGTGTGGTGAGCTGGTGGTTTGTGGGTTGCTTTGGACGTCGACAGTAGCGTCTGTTGCCCCCTGTTCTCCGTTGTGCTGGGCACGTTGTGGGCACGACAGGAGCCCGACAACGCCATACCCTGACACCCGTCGTGAGGGCGCTATCTCGTCGCCCAACAGCTCGTCGCGGCGGGCGAGGTCGTGTTCGACGTCCCACCGGTGCTCGCGACGTTGGTCCGGGGGTGCTCGGCATGGGCCGCTCACAGAACAACGACCCGAACGATGCTCGTTCGATCGCGATCGCGATCGCCGCGCTGCGGTCGGATCGACTGCCCAGGTCCAACCCGATGATCACGCTCGAGTGTTACGTGTCGTGGTCAAGCGGCACCGAGACCTCGCTCGGCTGCGCGCCAAGCATTGCACCCGGCTCCATGCGTGCTGCTCGAACTCGCCGCCGGCGGCACCGGCTCGGAAAATGACCGTCACCAAGGCCCGTGACCTACTCGAACAGGTCCAAGCCGACGATGAAGCTGCCCGTCGTCGAGTGCTGATCGCGACCAAGTTGATCGACGACATCGCCCGACTCGACGCCGCGATCAAGGCCTCAAGAAGCGAGTCGTTGCGGCGGTCGCAGCGTCTGGGACCACGCTGACCGACATCACCGGCGTCGGCCCGATCGGCGATGCGATCATCATTGGCTTACACCGGCGACGTCGGTCGGTTCCCGACTCGCGGCCACTTCGCGAGCTATAACGCGACCGCTCCGATCAAAGCATCGTCTGGGCCCAAGATGAGTGAGGGCTGATCTTCTTGTTGATCCCGGCCCGCTGTGCGAGGCGCCGCACGATGCGTGCGGCGCCGTCGAGGTTTAAGAAGATCGGGCCCGTGGCTCGTTTACCGATGTACAGATCCAACGCCCGCGCCGTTCTTGGTGCGAGGGGGATGGTGGCGGTCGTGTGGCCTTTTGCGGTGGATGAACAGAGACCCGGCACCCGTCCGACTAATCAGCTCCCACCCATCGAAAACGACTCGCGTCAGGACCTCCGATCGGGCGATGTACCGGCAGGTGAAACTACTGTTCCAAAGACATGAGCCTGCAGCCGGACCATTCGAGGTCGAACCGTTGGATGAACGAACTCGCGGCTTCAGTCGGCGACGCGCTGACGACCGATGCCGACGTCGTTAGCGCATTCAGTCGTGACCTTGCCCAACTCACCCCGTCAGGTACCGCCTTGGCATTGGTGCGAGCGACTCACACCGACGAGGTCGTCGAGACGCTGAGAATCGCCAACCGTCACCGCGTCGCGGTGGTGACCCGAGGAGCCGGCACCGGGCTTGCTGGCGGCGCGAACGCCGTCGATGGTTGCATCGTCCTCTCTGTTGCTGGAATGCGGCGGATCATCGACATCGACGTCGCACAACGCGTGGCGCGCGTCGAGCCCGGCGTGATCAACGCGGACCTCGCCAGCGCGGCCGCTCGACACGATCTCTACTACGCGCCGGACCCGGCCAGCCGCGCGATCTCGTCGATCGGTGGCAACATCGCAACCAACGCGGGCGGCGCCTGCTGTCTCAAGTACGGCGTCACCGGCAACCACGTCGCTGCGCTGAAGGTGGTGCTCGCCGATGGAACCATCATCTCGACAGGAAGCTCCGTCCGCAAGAACGTCGCCGGATTGGACCTCACCAGCCTCGTCGTCGGTTCCGAGGGAATCCTCGGCGTGGTGGTGGAAGCAACGATGCGGCTTTTACCAGCACCCTCGGCTCCGGCAACAGTCGTCTGCTACTTCGACGACCTTGATGCTGCCGGGGCCGCCGCCGGGGAGCTGAGTCGGGTGTCGGAGCTGTCCCTGATCGAAATCATGGATCGTGTCACCTTGCATGCTGTCGAACAGGTGACGAGAATGGACCTCGACGCCTCAGCGGCCGCGATGCTGATCATCCAGTCCGACGGCAACGACCACGACACGGTGATCGCAACGTGCGAGACGATCCTCAAGCGTTTCGGGGGGCGAGATATGTTTAGCACCGCCGACGCCACCGAAGGTGAGATGTTCCTTCACGCGCGCCGCTCGGCGCTGCCCGCACTCGAACGTTTGGGCACGGTGTTGCTTGACGACATCGCGGTACCGGTCGGTGAGCTTCCAGCCGTGATCTCCGCGATCCAACGTGTCGGCCATCGACACGGGCTCACCATCGGTACCTTCGGACACGCTGGAGACGGGAATCTGCACCCAACGATCGTGTTCGACCCGGCCGACGAGACATCGAGCGACGCAGCGCAAGTGGCATTCGACGAGATCGTCAGTTTGGCGCTCGCCCATGGGGGCACCATCACAGGCGAGCACGGCGTCGGCCGACTCAAGACTCGACACTTGAACCAGATGCTGGACGATCCTCAGCTCGCGCTGATGCGGCGGATCAAGTACGCCTTCGACCCGAACGGGATCCTCAACCCGGGCGCCTTGCTTGCCACCCCGTAGGCCACCGAGTACGGGCTCGTGGTCAGCGCTTTTCCACTCGTCCTGGG
>Ga0105044_10001894_pt1 | contig 28316 bp, 27 predicted proteins | sample MAT01_FD_78092 | JGI IMG/M metagenome (GOLD analysis project Ga0105044, IMG submission 78092) | Freshwater microbial communities from Lake Fryxell liftoff mats and glacier meltwater in Antarctica - MAT-01 | ecosystem: Environmental > Aquatic > Freshwater > Ice > Liftoff microbial mat | place... | reverse complement strand
GCGCCTCGGCCCGCGCGGCGGCGAGGGCGGCATCGGCGCGGTCGAATTCGGCGGCGTCGTTCAGGGCCTGCACATGGGCCAGAACGGCATCGACCTGATCGGTGGCATTGCGCGGCAGGGCGTTTTGCGCGCGCAGGGTTTCCGCCACCTGCAGGGCGTTTTCCAGACCGGCATAAGCGGCGTCGAAATCGGTGATCGGGGTGCCATCGGGGTTGCGGGCATAGCGCCCGGCCAGCCCGATGATCATCACGGTATGGGCGGCATAGGTCTGGGGTTGATCGGATTGCAGGCGTTGCACCAGCATCGCCTTCATTTCAGCCATTTGGGCAAGGATCGCCGAGGTGTCTTCTTTCACGCTGTCAAGTTTCTGATGGATCAGGCCATGCGACTGGGAAAGGCCGATCAGCACCTCTTGGGTGAAGATCAGGTGGAAGTTTTCATGCCTGCGGCAGGTCTGGAAGGCGGCGGTCAGGGCCAGATGGACGGCGCGGCGCGCGCCCCCATCTTTGGCCAGCGTATCGTCGACGATCAGATCGAACAGGGCGTCGGGCAGGGATTTTGTTTCGACCGCATCGGCCAGCGCCACAGGGTCAAGTTTCAGGTCAGCGCGCCGGTCGTCCAGCCATGCGCGGGCGGTGCTGATATCATTGTCGGTCAGTCTGGGCTGTTCGTGCGTGGCGGGTGTGTTGGCCAGCACGGTCAGCGCGTTTGTCATGGCGGTTCTGGCAAGGCGTTTGTCACATTTGCCGCGCAAATCAAGCAGAAAGGCCCCCAGCACCGCCAACGGGATTGTCACGGGTGCGGCCCAAGGGGCCATGGCCGCTAGGCAGAGGCCGAATCCGTGTTCGGCAAGCACTTGTCTGTCGCTCATAATCCGGGCTCGGCTATCGGGTTGGTGGATGATTGCCGGGCTCTGACCGAATTGCAAGACCGCCAGCAGAGTCGGGGTAAACCCCGACCTACGTCAGATCGAGACTTTGGCTGCTGCCGTCGCGGGGTCGCCGGTGTTGGGGGTGCCTGCGGGTTCGATCAGCAGGAGGTGGGTTTCCACGCGCGCGCGGGGGCGGTGTTGCCTGCCTTTGGGGACCACGAAGACTTCGCCGGGGTTCAGGGTGACCGCGCCGTCGGGCAGGTCGATGGTCAGCGTGCCCGACCGGACCATGAAGAAATCGTCGGTCTCGTCGTGCTGGTGCCAGATGAAATCGCCCTGCACCTTGACCACCATCAGGTCATGCCTGTTGAACCGCCCGACGATCCGGGGCTTCCAGTGGTCGGTGAAGGTTCCGAGTTTCGCTGCGAGATTTATCGCGGTCATCAAGGGCCTGCGCCGGCAATTCGAGGGCTTCGCGGTCGGGCCGGAGTATCAATATCCGGGTACCGGGCATGTGACGATCAACCCACGGGTCGCTACGGGCCAGGATCTCACCGAACCCGCAGCCGTTGCGGGGATCGGGCACCCGCCGGAAAGGGCGGACCGCGCAAACCCTGCGCGGCCCGGGATCAGACCTGCAGGATCACAGACCGAGCGCGGTCTTGATCTGCGCGATTGTCGGCTCGACCAAGGCGGCGTTCGAAGCGGCGGCCGTCACGGCGGCCTTGAGCGTGGTTTTCACGTCGTCGCCCAAGGTCGAGGCGTCGATCATCGCGGTCACCTTGACGGCGTCAAAGTTGGCCGGATCAAGCACGGCCATCGCATCGGTGGCAGCGTCCGTCACGGTCGTGGCGGCATCGGTCGCCGCCGTCGTTGCGGCGTCTGTCGTGGACGTGGTCGCTGCGGCGGCGGCCTCGTCCTCGGCAACCTTTGCGGCGGCGGCGGCGGCCGCTTCAGCCTCGGTGGCGGCCGCAGCAGCAGCGGTTTCGGCGGCCTTGGCGGCTTCTGCCGCAGTCGCGGCGGCCATCGCCGCTGCTTCTTGCGCCGGCTTGTAGCTGAACTGGTAGTACCCGGCACCCGCCACCATCACCACCACAAGGCCGATGATCACATTTCTGTTCATGTCCATTCCTCCTGCACCGACCAAACGCCCGGTTGGCCCGGCAATGACACGAATTCGCTGCAAAGAAAAGAGCCGGGGCTTGCAGCGGCAGGGGACTGGCTGCATTAGCGGGTTGAAGAGGCCGCACCGCATCGTTATCTTGCGCGTCTGAGACTGCAACCACCAAAGGACGCTGACCATAGCCCGCAGACCGCACAACGCCCCGCCGCAACGCGAAACCGGCCCCCGCATCAACGATCGCATCCGGTCGCCGGAAATCCGCCTGATCGGCGCGGAAGGCGAGAATATCGGAGTGGTGACCCCGGCACGGGCGCTGTTTCTGGCCGAAGAGGCGGGGCTGGACCTTGTGGAAATCTCGCCAAATGCCGAGCCGCCGGTGTGCAAGATCATGGACTTCGGCAAGTTCAAGTATGAAAACCAGAAGCGCGAGGCGGAAGCCCGCAAGAAACAGCACATCATCGAGATCAAGGAAATCAAGTTCCGTCCCGGCACCGATACCCATGATTATGACGTGAAGATGCGCTCGGTGATGAAGTTTCTGGAAGAGGGCGACAAGGTCAAGGTCACCTTGCGCTTTCGGGGCCGCGAAATGGCGCATCAGCAACTGGGGCTGGAGCTTTTGAACCGCGTTTCTGCCGATGTGGGCGATGCCGGAAAGATCGAGTCGATGCCGCGCCTTGAAGGCCGTCAGATGGTCATGATGATCGGGCCGAAGTAGCACCGGCTTCTGCCCATCCACCCGGACTCCCGGTACCCCCGGGGGTTCTTCAGTTCAGCGCCTCGGTCAGGCAGGCACTGTCCGCCGGCCCCCGCATGTGGCGCAGCGTGGCCGCAATCCCGCGCGGACTGCGGTTGAACACCGCCGACGGCACCAGCGCCTCGACCGGCGAGCCGAGCGGCATCAAACCCCAGTACCCGCCCAATGCCTGCAACGCCGCCGGGCGACAGATCGCGGGCGGTTCTGCCACGCACATGGTTTCGCACAGGGCCACCACCGCGTCCGCCTCGGGTGCTGTGTCGGCCCAGGCCGCGAACCCGGCAAGGTCCGGAACCTGCCCCAGCACCGCCCGTTGCGGATCGGCCGGGTCGATCCCGCTGCCCGGGACACGCCAACCCTCGCGCACCGCGTAGGCCCGCAGGCTGGCGGGATAGGCCGGATCCTCCGCCACGGCGGCAAACCCGTGCCGCTGCCGGCGCGCCAGTGTCATCGCCGCAAAGCGGGCGGCGCGCGGCTCGCCCAGCCGGGCGAACTCGACGATCACGTGCGGGGTGGCGGCTGTGTCCCACAGCCGCACCCAGGCCACCGCCACCGGATCGTCAAGCAGCGGCCCCTGCTTCGTCCAGCGCACACCCGACAACCCGCCCGCACTGCGCAGCACCGCAATGCGTTCTGCCCGCGACAGACCTGCCAGCCAATCGCCCTGCAACGCCGGAAAACTGTCGATCTGTGCCAGCAGCAGTTGCGCCGCCGTGTTGCCCTGCCCGGCCATGCCCGCCAGCGCCGGCAGCGCCTCTGTCTCGTTTCCCGACAGCCAATCGCCAATGGCCGCCTGCACTTCGGGGTCGGTCGGACGGGCCACCTCTGACCGGGCGGGCAGCGCCAGCCAAAGAATGCCAAGAAGGACCAGGATCAACCGCATTGCATCAGTGTCGGCCCGAACCCCGCATCAGGCAAGCCCCTCTCACTCCGGCTCGCGCAATTGTGGGCGGGCCTTGATCTCTTTCAGCAGCCCCCCTACCCCCATGGCCGCGATGTCGGCATCCGTCACCTGCAGCCCGCAGGCCAACCGCTCCAACACCCAATCCGCGCCGTTCAACGCAGGCGACCGCGCGCAACCCGGAAGCCCGATGACAGGGCGCCCGCCGAGGTCGCCCAGAAACAGCAGGTTGCCCGGATCGACCGGCATCCCGAACCGCGCGACATGACCGCCGGCCCGTCGCAGGGCCTGCGGAGCGGTATCGCACAGGTCCGAGGTGGCCGAGCCGGTGAGAATCAGCACGATCTCGCCACCCAGCCGCGACAGGGCTTGGGCCATGGCGGGTTCGGAATGCGCCACCACCTCGACCCCGGCCAGCCGCACCCCAAGCGCCTTCAGGCGACCCTCGATCGCCCGGCGGCCCTTGGCCGACAGTTTGGGGTCCTGCCCGGGCACCTCGGTCAGCACCAGACCCGCGCTGTGGCGCACCACCGGCAGCACCCGGATGGCGCGGCGGGCCACCGCGCAGGCCCGCGCCAGCGCCGCGCCCTCGACCGCATAGGCGATGATCTTGACCGTACCCGCCAGTGTGCCGGTGTTGACCCGGGTCCATGGCGGCAGGGTGGCCAGCGTGATGGCGGGATCGACGCAGTTCAGCGCGTTGATCGCTGCGGCATCAACCGCTACAATCCCCGGATGGGCGGCGTTCAGGTTGACCCGGCCGGTAAAGGCCTGCGAGGGCGCGATGCCCTGCCCGACCGGGTCGGGCACCAATGCTGTCGCCAACTGCGCCGCAGCGGCATCCTCGGGCACGTCGCCGGGGTCGAGGCTGGCCACGGTCACCTCGGTCAGCCCCAACGCCGACAGTTGCGCCAGATCGTGCGGGCCGAGCACCAGACCCTTGCGCAGCCGCCCGATGCCCGCCCCCACCGTATGGGCCAGCACCGCGCCTTGCGCATCCGCAAGGGCCAGCGGGCCGAACCTCATCCGTGCCTCAGCACTTGGGTGATCTGCGCCAGAATCGAAACTGCGATCTCGGCCGGGGTTTTCGCACCGATGTTCAGGCCGACGGGGGCGTGGATGCGGGCAATCTCTGCGGGTGCAAAGCCCTCTGCCGTCAGACGTTCCACCCGTTTGGCATGCGTGCGGCCGGATCCGAGGCAGCCAAGATAGAACGCAGGGCCCCGCAGCGCCGCGCGGATCGCCGGGTCGTCGAGTTTGGGGTCATGGGTCAGCGTGACGATGGCCGTGCGGGCATCGGGGGCAAGCGCCGCCAGCGCCTCGTCCGGCCAATCCTCGACGATCCGTTCGCCCGGAAACCGGTCGGCCGAGCCGAAGGCACCGCGCGGGTCGATGAGCACCGGGTCATACCCGCAGGTGCGGGCAAGCGGCAGCAGGCTTTGCGCGATGTGCACCGCCCCCACGACGATCATCCGCAGCGGCGGGTTGTGGACCGCGATCAGCCGGCCCTCGTCAACGCCCGACCGGTCGGACCGCAACCGGTCAGCCACGTCGGGCCCGTCCGACAGGCGGTGGGCAAAGCTGGCAAGGTCGGTCACCAGGGCGATGGCCCGCTTGGCAGCGCGGGCCGCCACAAGATCGGCAAGCAGCAATTCCGGAAGGGCAGTCCCCACCGGCGCCACCAGCACCCGGATCGTACCGCCACAAGCCAGCCCGACGGCAAAGGCCGCTTCGTCGCTGACGCCGTAGGTCAGCAGCCGCGCGGCACCCTCTGCCAGAGCGGCCTCGGCCTCGGCCACCACGGCCGCCTCGACGCAGCCGCCCGAGACCGAGCCCATCATCTGCAAGGCACCGGCTGCATCGGGCCCCGAGACGACCAGTTGACTGCCCGCCTGCCGGGGGGCCGAGCCCCAGGTTTCGACGACCGTGGCCAGCACCGACCCGCGCCCGGCGCGATGCCAGGCGAGCGCGATTTCGGGAATATCGTGGGCTGCATGCGCCATGCGAGGACTATGGCCCTGCATCGACGGCAAGACCAGCCCCCCGCGACCAAAGCAGGACAGGGCGCGCCACCTGCGACCAAAGCAGATCAGGGCACCCCTCGCGACCAACGCAGAACAGACTGCGCCCTCAGCGACCAAAGCGGGTCAGGGCGCGCCCCCCGCGACCAAAGCAGATCAGGGCATTTCCCGCGACCAACGCAGAACAGACTGCGCCCCCAGCGACCAAGGCGGGTCAGGGCGCCCCCTGCGATCAAAACAGGACAGGGCGCGCGCACCGCGACCAAAAGCAGTACCGGGCGGGCGGGGTGCGACGGGGGAACGACGGGCGTCGCCCACTTCCCCCTATCGGCTCAGTTCGATGCGACCTGCATCAACGGCGTGATGATCCGCACCGCAACCCGGCGGTTCGCCCGCTCGTCGCTGTCGGTTTGCACGCGCAGTTCCCGCTCGCCATAGCCCTGCACCACCAGATTCTCGGGCGGCACATCGAAATATTCGGTCAGCGCCAAGGCCACCGATTCTGCCCGCCGGTCGGACAGCGCGAGGTTCGACGCCCCTGAGCCAACCGCATCGGTATGGCCTTCGATCAGAAAGATCTCGGCCGGATTGGCCGCGACCAGTTGGGTGATCAGGCCGCCGAGATCGGCGAGGTTTTCGGCCTCGGTTGCGTTGATTGCAGCCGATCCACTGTCGAACGTGATGTTGTCGACGTCGATCGTGGCGGCCAGCGCCCGGACTTCGGCAATTTCGCGGATCTGGCGCAGACTGAAGCTGCGGCCAAGGTCGCGCGCCTCTTCGGCGGCCAGCCGGGCCTTGAGCGCGGCATTCTGATCATTCGTCGAGATCGTCACCCGGTCCAGGCGCGGGCGTGGCAGGTCGGTCACCACGATCGGTTGTTCGGCCTCCAGATCGTCGATCAGCACCAGTTCGCGGCCACGGTCATCATAGACCGATCGCCGCAGCACCCGGCCGCTGGCATCGCGGATCGTGACGATCCGGGTGCCGTCATCCTTTTCCACGGTCGTCCGGGTGGAGCCATCCGAATAGGTTTCGGTCCGTACGGTTGATCCGGGGCTGCGGATCAGGGTGTCGTCGTCCTTGTAGACCTCGAACCCGCCATCCGGGTTGCGGACCACGACCCGGTCGCCCGTGTTGGACACCACTTCGCGGCCATCCTTGAGGATGGCCCCGACCACCAGCGCACCAAGTGCGATCAACCCGACCTTTTCGAGGTTCGACAGCCCGGATTTCTTGCCGTCGCCGACCGCGACCGGGGCGGCGTCGAATTCCTCGTCCGACGAGCGGCTGCCATCCTTGGTCACGGTCTGCGTGGTGACCGTGGCATCGGCCGGGACAACAAGATCAGAGCCGTCGGTTGCGGCGGCGGCAGCGGCAATCGAGACTGCAGGTGGGGTAGAGCCGTCGGTCTGAGCACCAGTCAGCACGTCGGTCAAGGCCTCGATCGCCGCCTCGGAAGGCACCTGGGTGTCGACCGGGGTGGGTGCCTCTTCCGGATCGGTGGTCGCGAGGTCGGTGGCGGGTTCAGCAACGGGCTCGGCATCCTTGTCCGCCGGCTGTATCTCGTCCGTCGAGCTGACAGCGGTATCGGGGTTCGCGGCAGCGGCTGCAGCGGCGGCTTGCGCAGCGGCCTCGGCGTCCGCAGTTATGGCAGCCTCTGCGGCGGCGGCTTGCGCGGCGGCCTCGGCGTCCGCAGTTATGGCAGCGTCTGCAGCGACGGCGGCGGCAGCCTGCGCAGCGGCCTCCGCGTCTGCATTTGCGGAAACCTCTGCGGCGGCGGCCTCGGCGGCGGCAACAGCCTCGGCGGCAGCGGCAGCATCTGCGGCGGTGGCGGCATCTGCTGCTTCGGCAGCTTCGGCGGCTTCGGCGATGGCGGCGGCCTCGGCGATGGCAGCAGCCTCGGCGATGGCGGCGGCCTCGGCGTTGGCACCAGCCTCGGCGATGGCCGCGGCCTCGGCTTTGGCGGCGGCCTCGGTCTCGGCTTTGGCGGCATTGTCCGCCCGTACGGCAGCCTGTGCGGCAGCAACGGCTTCATTCGCAGCCTTGTCAGCGGCAGCCGCTTCGGCTTTGGCTTTGGCGGCATCGGTCGCGGCGGCGTCCGAAGCGGCCTGATCAGCCGCGGCCGCCGCGGCCTCGGCCTCCATCTGCGCGGCAGCCTCGGCGGCGGCGGCAGCTTCGGCTTTGGCGGCGGCGGCATCGCTGGCGGCTGCTTGCACGGCGGCAGCCTTGGCTTCGGCCTTGATCCGGGCTGCGGCGTCGACTTCGGCCCGGGCTTGCGCTGCAATAGCCGCGTCGGCGGCGTCCCGGGCTGCAGCCTCGGCTTTGGCGGCAGCCTTCGCGTCCCCCTCGGCTGCGGCTGCGGCTGCGGCTTCTGCGGCTTCGGTTTCAGCCTGAGCGGCCTTCGCGGCCGCGCGGGCTTCCTTGGCCGCGTCCTTCGCCTGATCCCTGGCCTCGTCCTTCGGCTTGTCCTTCGGCTTGTCCTTGGCCTCGTCCTTGATCTCGTCCTTGGCCTTGTCCTTCTTGGCAGCCTTGGCATCGGCTCTGGCCTGCTGTTCTGTCTGAATGGCGGCAAGGTCGCAGGCGACTCCGTCGAGCGGTTCGCACAGGATCTTGCCATCTTCCCCCACCACACTGCCCTCAGGGGTCATTGTTTGCGCCATCATCGGCAGCGAGGGGGCGAGGGCCAGAGCAACAGACAGTGCAGTGGTCGAGATCAGAAGTCGTCTCATGGAAACATCCTTTCAAGGCGTAGGCGGTTGCTACACAAACGCGGTCCGCCCCTGATCGGTTGCATTCGCGCCAGATGGGCCGGGTTACGCCCCAAGCCGGCGGTTAAGCGATATCAACCGGCTGCTAGCGCGCGATCATGCCGGCTTGCGGCGGGTTGTCGCCCAAGAGTCGCAGCAGGCGGGCCTTGTCGCCATTGTCGCGCAGGTTCGAAATCGCTGCAGCAAGCGCCTGCAGCGACGCGATGGAATGGGTCGCGCGCAGGGCATCGACATGCGGCAGCATCGCCCGGATTCCGGCGGCGCGCGGCACGAAACCGTCCCATCGCAGCAGGGGGTTCAGCCAGATCACCCGGCGGGCCGACAGGTGCAGCCGCTCCATCGCACTGGCCAGCAGCGCGGTGTCGTCGCGGTCGAGGCCATCGGTGATGAGGAGCACCACAGCCCCCTGCCCCAGCACGCGGCGCGACCAGTCGCGGTTGAATGCGGCGATCGCGGCACCGATCCGGGTGCCGCCAGACCAGTCCTGCGCCTCGGCCCCGGCGGCCTTGAGCGCGGCATCGACATCGCGGGCGGCCAGGTGCCGGGTAATATTTGTCAGCCTCGTGCCGAAGGTAAAGGCGTGGACCCGGGCCCAGCCCTGCCCTCGGGCGTTGGCCACGGCATGCACGAAATGCAGCACCATCCGGCTGTAGTGGCTCATCGAGCCCGAAATGTCGCAGAGCACCACCAGATTGGGCCAGCGGGGGCGGGGCTGGCGGCGGGCAAGCCGCATCACCTCGCCCCCGGTGCGCAGGGCGGCGCGCAAGGTGCGGCGGGCGTCGATGTCGGCCCCCCTCGCGGCGGCGGCCTGCCTGCGGGTCGGAACCGGATCCACCGGCAGGGTCAGGCGGGCGAGCATCCGCCGGGCCTCGGCGATCTCGGCCCCGGTCATCTGTTCGAAATCGAGGCTGCGCAGGCGTTCGACAGCGGATTGGGTGGCCGAAGCGTCGATCTCGATCTGGTCGGGGGCGGTGGTGTCGGGTGGCGGACCCGGCGGGGCGGCATCGGCAAGCAGCGCCTCGGCGGCGCGCTTTTCGGCCGCCTCGGCAATGCGATCGTCCCCGGTGCCGCGGACCTGCGGCAAAAGGAGCGCCATCATGTGTTCCAGATAGCGCGGGTCGCGCCAGAAGAGGCGGAACACCTGATCGAACACGGCGCGTTCCTCGGGGCGGCTGATGAGCACGGCGGCGAGCGTGGCGTGAAAATCGGCCTGCCGCGAAAACCCGGCGAGAGCGACGGCCCGGACGGCGTCGAGCACCCGGCCCGGCCCGATCGGCAGGCCGGCGCGGCGCAATGCCCGGACGAAATAAGTGATGTTGTGGGCGAGTTTGCCGTCATCGGGCAACGCGGTGCCGGTCATCGGCGACAGACGGGGGGTTTCACACCCCCCGAACCCCCCGTGGGATATTTGTGCCAAGGCGAAAGGGTCATCAGGGCAGCGAGAGTTGACTGCGGACCTGCTCAAGCAGGCGTCTGGCTTCGGAGCCCTGCAGTTTCCGGATGTCGTCCTGATATTTCAGGATGGCACCCAATGTGTCGGCGATCACCTCGGGCGACAGGGTGAGGGTGTCGAGCGCCAGCAGGCAGCGGGCCCAGTCGATGGTTTCAGCGACGCCGGGTTTCTTGAACAGATCCTCTTGCCGCAGGCGCTGGATGAAACCCACCACTTCGCGGCTGAGGCTGGCCGAGGCTTCGGGGGCGCGGGCCTGCAGGATTTGCAACTCGCGGGCAAAGCCCGGGTAGTCGACCCAGTGATAGAGGCAGCGGCGTTTCAGCGCGTCATGCACCTCGCGGGTGCGGTTGGAGGTCAGGATGACGATCGGCGGTTCGGGGGCCCGGATCGTGCCGAGTTCCGGGATCGTGACCTGAAAATCCGACAGCGCCTCGAGCAGGAAGGCCTCGAACGGCTCATCCGTGCGATCGACTTCGTCGATCAGCAGCACCGGCGCGCCGCCGGGTTGCGGGCGCATCGCCGCCAGCAACGGACGCTCGATGAGAAATTCGGGGGTGAAAAGGTCTGCCTTGTGCAAGCCGGTTTCAGCCCGCAGCGACAGCATCTGGGCGGCGAAGTTCCATTCCGCCACTGCCGAGGCGGCATCGAGACCCTCGTAGCATTGCAGGCGGATCAGACGGCGGCCGAGGGCAGCGGCCAGCACCTTGGCAATCTCGGTCTTGCCGGTGCCGGCCTCGCCTTCGAGAAACAGCGGCCGACCAAGGCGCAGAGCCAGAAACACCACGGTCGCGAGGGGGCGGGCCGCGATATAGCCCTGGCTGGCCAGCAAGGTCTCGACGGCGTCGATGCTGTCGGGCAGAGCGGTTTGGACCGCGCTGGTCTGGACCGCGCTGGTCTGGACCGGGCTGGTTTCGGCCGGGCTGGTTTCGGCCGGGCTGGTTTCGGCCGGGCTGGTCTGGGCCGGGCTGATCTGGGCGGGTTCGGTCTTAGGGGGCGCAATTTGGGCGGGCAGCGGGGTTGAGGGGGGCAAGGGGCGGTCTCCGCAGTTCGGCCCGGTACGATGGCGCGGGGCGGGCTGCCGGGTCAAGCGGCTGCTGCCGGCTTTGCGACCATTGGACAGGCCTTGCCGTGCAAGGTCGGTGTGCTAGGCCTGTGCCAGGTTGGGGGGGGACATGCGGGCACTGGCGGTTCTGACGGTCAAGAACGAGGCGGCGTTCCTGCTGGACTGGCTGGCCCACACCCGCGCCTGCGGATTTACCGATGTGCTGGTCTTTTCGAACGATTGCAGCGACGGCACCGATGCCATGCTGGACCGGCTGGCCGCGATGGGCGAACTCGTCCATGTGCAAAAGTCCGGCGATCACCCCGAAGGGCCGCAGTGGGCCGCGCTGAAAGCGGCCGACACGCATTCGCTGATGCGGGCGGCCGACTGGGTGCTGGTCTGCGATATCGACGAATATGTGAACATCCATGCGGGAAACCGCACGCTGAGCGCCTTGGTCGCCGCCTTGCCGGATGCGACGGCCGTTCCGCTGACCTGGCGGATGTTCGGCAATGCCGGGGTGATCGGGTTTGTCGATCAGCCTGTCGCGGCGCAGTTTACCCGGGCCGCTCCGGCCACGATGGCATGGCCGTGGCGCGCACGTCTGTTCAAGACGCTGTTCCGCAATGACGGGGCCTATGGCAAACTTGGGGTGCACCGGCCCCGCAACCCGGTTGCGGCACAGATGGCACGGCAGGTCTGGCGCGACGGATCGGGGCGGCTGTTGCCTGCGCGGCTGCACAAGGCGGGGCTGCTGCCTGACACATCGCACGACAGCTATGGGCTGGTGCAGTTGAACCACTATGCGTTGGGGTCGATGGAAAGCTACCTGGTGAAATGCGACCGCGGCCGGGCCAACCGCGAGGGGGCGGCTTTTGACATGGGCTATTGGGTGGAGCGGAATTTCTGCGCGGTGGAAGACCGCTCGATCCTGTCGCTGGATACGACCGGGCATCGCGCGGCCCTTCGCGGGGATGCGGTTCTGGCGGGATTGCAGGCCCGTGCGGTGGCGTGGCGGCGGGCGCGGTTTGACGACCTGATGCGGCAGGAGGCATGGCGGGCCCTGTTCGGCAGGCTGTTGATGTGCCCGCCGTCGCGCGCGCTGAGCCTTGAGGACGCCGCCCCGCTGCTGCGCCATGCGGTGCCGCCTTTGCCGGGCCGGTAAATGCTGCATCCGGGGCGGGCGAAACAATCGGCAAAGACTATCCCCGGCGCGGGGGGCAATTGCCGGGCTTATCTTCTTGATTGCAGGCGGGTTTTGGCCGATGATGCAGACGGGGTCCAACTGCCCTGCGCGGGCCTGTGCCCGGCGGGATCTTGTGAGTAGAACCGATGAACGACAGCGCACTGACCATCGCGACCCCCGCACTCGACCATGACGCCTGGCTGGCCCGGCTGGATGCCCTGGGCGAGGAGCACGGCTATTTCCAGACCGTCGGGCCGCGGCATCGGGCGCTGTTTGTCGATGAGTCCCCGACGCTGCTGGTCAGCTTCGAGACGGTCGCACAGGCCCGCGCCCGCCGGGATCAGCTGCCAGTGACACATGGCATCGCTGCCCGGCACGGCTGGTCGCATCTGTGCCTGCTGGCCGAGGGCGAGACCTGGTACCGCGACCCGGCGGTCTATGGATATTTCGACCGGCTGGTGGACGATGCGTTCTTTGAGGATTTCGACCGTGTGCTGTTTTATGGTGCCGGGATGGGAGCCTATGCGGCCGCCGCCTTTTCGGTGACGGCACCGGGGGCGGCGGTTCTGCTGATCAACCCGCGTGCCACGCTGTCACCCTCGACGGCGCGATGGGACACCCGGGATCTGGCGGCCCGCCGGCTGGATTTCACGTCGCGCTATGGCTATGCGCCCGACATGATCGAAGGCGCCGGCAAGGTGTTCGTGCTGCACGATCCGGCCAGCCGCGAGGATGCGATGCACGCGGCGCTGTTTCATGCGCCCTACGTGACATCGCTGGCGGCGCGCCATCTTGGCGACCGGCTGGACTGGGCGCTTGGCCACATGGGCGTCTTGGACGGGCTGATCGAAGCGGCGGTCGAGGATCGGCTGACAGCGGATCTCTGGGCGCAGGTCTGGCGCAAACGCCGCGATTTCGGGCCTTATCTGCGCGCAATTCTGGATTGTGCGGCGCACACCGGGCGGACCGGACACGAGGCGATGATCTGCAGGTCGGTCACCCGCCGACTGCGCGCGCCCCGCTTTCGCAAGCGTCTGGCCGAGATCGAGGCGCAACGGGGCGGGCAGGGTTCGGCCTGAACGGCCTGCCGCCCTGAGGAAGACCGTCTGCGTCAGGGGCTGGCACCGTCAGAAATCATTGCGCCCGGCGATCTGGCTGCTGACCGGCCCCTCACCTCAGAACCCCTCGCCCAACGCCCACAGATCGGCGGCGCGCGCGTTTGTCAGGCGGGCGCGACACCCGGCATAGGCCATCCCCTGCCCGCTGCCACCCTGCCAGACATAGGCCTCGGCCTTGCAGGCCTGATCGCGAAACGCGATCCAGCTTCGCTGCGCCTCGCGAAGGACGGCTTCGGCACCGCGCTGAGCGACGGGCAGGTTCAGGTCAAGGTCGCGCAGCACCGCGCGGGCTGCCTTGTAGGCGGCGTTCAAGTCGGCGTCCGCGGCCTGAAACGCCACTTCGGCGCAATACGTCAGTTCGACTTGCGCCACGGGATTGATGCAGTCGCCGGTCTGGGCCACGGCCACGCCGGGGAATGCCAGCAGGATCAGCGCAAGGCGCCGCGTCATGCCGCCCCCCCGGTTCCCACCATGCGCGTCAGGCGCCTGGCATTGGCCCTGGTGCGGCGGCGCAACGGCCTGATCGCGGCCATCGCCACATCGCCCGGCGATTTGCCCGCAGGGCTCGCCGTCAGAACGGCCTGCGCCGATTCGGTCTTGGCTGCGGTTTTCTCGTCGACCATGCGTTTGGTCTCTGCCCGACTTATCGGCCAGATCCCGGCTATGCCGGCCAAGTGCAACGCAATCACCTGCTGCGCCTCGACCAGCATGCGGGCGCTTTCCAGCATCGGGCGGGCGAGGTGGAACGGGGTGGAAAATCGCTTCATCGGTCCTCCAGAGCGGTCGTTACACGCAGATAGCCGCATCGGGCGGCAGCATGCCAGCACCGATTCGGCTTCGCCGGTCAGGGTTGCGTCGAATCCCGGCTGGAAATGCGGCGCTCGATAGGCTAGGCGGACGACATGACCCAGAGGCTGACCCTTCGGCGCCCCGACGACATGCACCTGCACCTGCGCGACGGGGCGATGCTGCAGGGGGTGCTGCCGGAATCTGCGCGGCACTTTGCCCGCGCGCTGGTCATGCCCAATCTGGTGCCGCCCGTGGTGACAGCAGCGCAGGCCCTTGCCTACCGCGACCGCATTCTTGCCGCCTTGCCCGAGGGTGCCGATTTCACGCCGCTGATGACGCTGTATCTGACCGAGGACAGCGATCCGGATGATGTCGAGGCGGCTGCGGCCTTCGGTCTGGTCAAGGCGGTCAAGCTGTATCCTGCCGGGGCCACCACGAACTCGCATGCCGGGGTGCGGGACTTCGAAAAGCTGCGGGCGGTTCTGGACCGGATGAGCGAAATCGACCTGCCCCTGTGCGTGCACGGCGAGGTGGCAACACCACAGGTTGATATCTTCGACCGCGAGGCGGTCTTTATCGAGACGGTCATGGAGCCGTTGCGACAGTCCAACCCGGCCTTGCGCATCGTCATGGAGCATATCACGGCGGCCGACACCGTGGGCTACGTGCAAAGTCAGAACGATCGGGTCGGTGCCACGATCACGCCGCATCACCTGATTCTCACCCGCAATCATCTGCTCGCAGGGGGCCTGCGCCCGCACTACTACTGCCTGCCGGTCGCCAAGCGCGAGGAAGACCGGCAGGCCCTGCGCGCCGCGATCGTCAGCGGCGACCAACGGTTCTTTCTCGGCACCGACAGCGCCCCGCATGTCGATGCCGCAAAGGAAAGCGCCTGCGGCTGTGCCGGATGCTTTACCGCGCCCAACGCGATGGCGCTGCTGGCGCATGTGTTTGACGAGCTTGGCAGTCTGCACGATCTGGAAGCCTTCACCAGCCTGCGCGGTGCTGCGTTTTATCGCCTGCCCGCCAACGAAGCCCGCCTGACCCTGGTCAAACACGACCGCCCGCAAACCTTTCCCGCCCGGATCATTACCGAAGCCGGCCCGGTCACCGTCTTCGACCCCGGCTTTCCGGTGTACTGGCACGTCGAACCCTGACGTCCGGCTGGCGCAAATACCCCCGCCCGAGAGCAGAAGCCGCGAGCGCGGACCCGCCGGAAGCACGCCGATACAAGGACCCTGCCGATGATCCCAAGCACCTTTCCGCCGGCCTGCGAGATTGCCCGGCTGACCGCCCGCGCTTTGCTGGAAATCAAGGCGGTGCATTTCGATGCCGGAACCCGGTTCACTCTGGCGTCCGGCCTGCCGTCGCCGACCTATATCGACTGCCGCAAGCTGATCTCCTTTCCGCGGGCGCGCGCAGTGCTGATGGATTTCCTGACAGTGACCGTCATTCGCGGGGCCGGGTTCGAGGCGTTCGACACCATCGCCGGCGGCGAGACGGCCGGCATTCCGTTCGCGGCGCTGGTGGCGGAACGGATGGCCCTGCCGATGACCTATGTGCGCAAGAAGCCCAAGGGCTACGGCCGCAACGCCCGGATCGAAGGTGTGATGACCCCCGGTCAGCGGGTTCTGCTGGTCGAGGATCTGACCACCGACGGCGGCTCGAAGCTGTCCTTCGTCGAGGCGATCCGCGAAACCGGGGCGGTCTGCGCCCACACGGCAGTGATCTTTTCCTACGGCATCTTTCCCGAAACCCTGCCGCGGCTGGCGGAGCACGGTCTGACGCTGCACGCGCTGTGCACCTGGTGGGACGTTCTGGCCGAGGCGCGGGCCCAAGGCGCGTTCGATGCGGCAACCCTGGCCGAGGTCGAGGCCTTCCTGCACGATCCGCGCGGCTGGCAGGGCGCACACCAACCAGTGGCCTGACGTCAGCCGACTCGGATTTCTGGGGACAGGGCTGTGCGCCGCGCGGGGACAACCCAGGCCCGAATCGTGGGATCAGTGATTGTTTCTCCACACGGCGCAAGATGTGGTAGGCTGACCACCCGGCACACCGGGAAACCCCGAGTCGTCCCGGTCTTATCCCCAGACTTGCGCGTGGCTTGCGGCGCGGGGCCAGATCGGGCATCGACCGGGGTTCATCACCGGACGTTGAAGCCGGAGCAGCAGGAGGTCGCGCAGGATGAACGAGATTGCAACCCTCAGGGCCATTGTGCCCGGGGTCCCGGCACCGGTCGCAGAAACCGACGTGCTGCCGAACAACGTCGAAGCGGAGCAGCAGCTTCTGGGTGCAATCCTCACAAACAACGAGGTCTATGACCGCATCGCGAACCTGGTGAAGCCGGTGCACTTCTTCGACCCCGTGCACCAGCGCATCTTTGAACGCGCGGCCGCCCGCATCCAGAAGAACACCCTCGCCTCGCCCGTCACTCTCAAGCCGTTCTTCGAAGAGGACGCAGGCCTCAAGGAACTCGGCGGGCCTGCCTATCTCGTGCGTCTGGCCGGGGCGGCAATCTCGACCTATGCCGCGCGCGATTACGCGCAGATGATCTACGACCTCGCGGTGCGGCGCGAACTGATCAGCCTCGGACGCGACATCTCGGCCGCCGCCGCCAAGGTCGCGATCGACAACGAGCCGAAAGAGCAGATCATCGACGCCGAACAGCGGCTGTACAAGCTGGGCGAACAGGGGGTGGCCGAACGCGGGTTCCAGTCGTTCCTCAAGGCGGTGACCGACGCCGTGAACCACGCCAACGCCGCGTATCAGCGCGACGGCGGCCTGGCGGGAATTTCGACCGGCCTTGTCGATCTCGACAAGAAACTGGGGGGGCTGCACCCGTCCGACCTGCTGATCCTTGCCGGGCGGCCATCGATGGGCAAGACCTCGCTGGCCACCAACATCGCCTTCAACATCGCAAAGGCCCACCGCCGCGGCCGCCTGCCCGACGGCGGCGAAGGCTCGGTCGAAGGCGGCGTCGTGGGCTTTTTCAGCCTTGAGATGAGCGCCGAGCAACTGGCGGCCCGCATCCTGTCTGAAGCCTCCGAAGTGCCGTCCGAGCAAATCCGGCGTGGCGACATGACCGAAGCCGAGTTCCGCCGCTTTGTCGAGGCCGCCAAGGCGCTGGAGTCCTGCCCCCTCTACATCGACGACACGCCTGCCCTGCCGATCTCGCAGGTCGCCGCCCGCGCTCGCCGGCTCAAGCGCACCCAGGGGCTGGACGTTCTGATCGTGGACTACCTGCAACTCCTCAAGGGATCGTCGAAAGAGAACCGCGTCCAGGAGGTGTCCGAAATCACGCAGGGCCTGAAAGCCATCGCCAAGGAACTCAACATCCCGGTCATCGCGCTGTCGCAGTTGTCCCGCCAGGTCGAAAACCGCGAAGACAAGCGCCCGCAACTGTCTGACCTGCGCGAATCCGGTTCGATCGAACAGGACGCCGACGTGGTGATGTTCGTGTTCCGCGAAGAGTATTATCGCGAACGCGAAAAGCCCGGGGATCACGAACTCGAAAAGATGGCGCAATGGCAGACGATGATGGAGCAGGTGCATGGCAAGGCCGAAGTGATCATCGGCAAACAGCGCCACGGACCGATCGGCACCATCGAACTGGCGTTCGAGGGCCGCTTCACCCGCTTCTCGAACCTCGCGCAAAGCTGGCGGAAAAACCCCGCTGACCCAGGCTTCTGACCCGCCCTTTCAACTTGGCCCAAATATCCCCGCCGGAGGCTCCGCCCGGGCCACCCGAGCCAGCCTTCCGCGCGATTCCGCGGCAGCGCCGCCAAGCGGGGGCTCGCTGCCCCCCAGAGGCGGCCCCCCAGAGGCGGCCCCCCGAGGCGGCCTCCCGGGGCGGCCTTCCGGGGCGACCTCCCGGGGCGACCAGTTCAGGAAAACCCCTTGACCCCGCCCGCCCGCCTGTCAAAAGCCCTGCATGGCCACTGGAACCCTGACCATCGACCTCGCAGCCATTGCCGCCAACTGGCGCGCGCTGGATCGCGCCTCGGCGTCCGGGGTGCAGACCGCAGCGGTGGTCAAGGCCGATGCCTACGGGCTGGGCATGGCGGCCGTGGCGCAGGCCCTGGCGCGCGCCGGGGCCCGGCGCTTTTTTGTGGCGATCGCAGAAGAGGGCGCGGCAGTGCGGCAGGCGCTTGGCCCCGGTCCGCAGATCTGCGTGCTGTCGGGGCATATGGCGGCAGACACCGCCCTGATTGCCGCTCAGGACCTGACCCCGATGCTGAACGCGCTGGACCAGGTCACCCGGCACCTTGAAGCGCTGCACGGCCACCCGTTCGGCGTGCAACTCGACACCGGGATGAACCGCCTCGGCATGGAAAGTGCCGAATGGGAGGCGGTGGCCCCCTATCTGCTCGAGGCCGGCCCCGAGATCCTGATGTCGCATCTGGCCTGCGCCGACGATCCCGATCATCCGTTGAACGAGGCCCAACTGGCGCGGTTCTGCGCGATGACCGATGGCACCGGCGTGCCGCGGTCGCTGGCCGCCACCGGGGGCATCCTGCTCGGTTCCCGCTATCATTTCGACCTGACGCGCCCGGGAGTGGGGCTCTATGGCGGGCGTCCTTACGAGGGGGCGGCGAACGTGGTGACCCTGTCCTTGCCGGTGATCCAGACCCGCGCGATCGAGAGCGGCGAAAGCGTCGGATACGCTGCGACCTGGGTGGCGGACGGCCCCGCCGTCATCGCCACGGTCGCTGCGGGATATGGCGACGGGTTGATGCGCGGGATGTCGAACCGGGCGATGCTGTGGCACGGCGATGTGCCCTGCCCGCTGGTCGGCAGGGTGTCGATGGACCTGATCACCGTCGAGATCAGCCATCTCGACGAGGTGCCGCGGTCGCTCGACATCCTCGGTCCGTATCAGACCGTCGACGATCTGGCCGATGCGGCAGGCACCATCGGCTACGAGGTGCTGACCAGCCTTGGCGCGCGCTATACCCGCCGCTATGCCGAGGCGGCGGCGTGACGGCGGCCGTCGCTCTGGCCGTCGCTCTGGCCGTCGCTCTGGTCGTCGCTCTGGCCGTCGCTCTGGCCGTCGCTCTGGCCGGCAGCGGGTTGGCAGCGGTCGGGCGGGCCACACTGGCCGCGCTGGCCGGCATGGGCCGGGTGACGATCTTTGCCGGCGGGGTGGTAGGCCATATGGTTCGCCCGCCGTTCTATCTGCGCGAATTTGGTCACGCATTGCTGCAGATCGGCTGGTTCTCGCTTCCGGTGGTGGGGCTGACGGCACTGTTCACCGGCGGGGCGCTCGCCTTGCAGATCTATTCTGGTGGTGCGCGGTTCAATGCCGAGGCGGTGGTGCCTTCGATCGTGGCGATCGGCATGGCGCGCGAACTGGGTCCGGTGCTGGGCGGCCTGATGGTCGCGGCGCGCGTCGCCTCGTCGATCGCCGCCGAGATCGGGACGATGAAAGTGACCGAGCAGATCGACGCGCTGGTTACCCTGTCGACCAACCCGTTGAAGTATCTTGCCGTCCCCCGGGTTGTGGCTGCCACTTTGGCCGTGCCGGTGCTGGTGGCGGTGGGCGACAGCATCGGCATCATGGGCGGCTGGCTGGTGGGCATTACCCGGCTTGATTTCAATTCGGCGACCTACCTCAAGACCACGCTCGATTTTCTGGAAGTCTGGGATGTGGGGTCCGGCATGGTCAAGGGCGCTGCCTTCGGGTTCATCGTGGCCCTGATGGGGTGCTATTTCGGCATGACCTCGGGGCGCGGGGCGCAAGGTGTGGGGGCGGCGACGAAATCGGCGGTCGTGGCGGCCAGCGTGATGATCCTGGCCGCCAACTATCTGCTGACCGAAGTGTTCTTCACCGCATGATCACCCTGTCCGCCGTGCGAAAATCCTTTGGGTCCAACGCGGTGCTTCGGGGCATCGACCTCGTTTTGCCGCGCGGTCAGTCGACAGTGGTGATCGGCGGGTCGGGGACCGGCAAATCGGTGCTCCTGAAATGCATTCTGGGTCTTGTCCGGCCCGATGCGGGCACGATCACGCTGGACGGCGAAGATGTGTCCCGTGCCGAACGCGACGCGTTTCTCGCCCGGTTCGGCATGCTGTTTCAGGGCGGCGCCTTGTTTGACTCGCTGAAAGTCTGGGAGAACGTGGCCTTCCGCCTGATGCGCGGCAAGGGCGCCCTGCCCAAGGATCAGGCCCGCACCATTGCGCTTGAAAAGTTGCGCCGAGTCGGGCTGACCCCGGCCGTGGCCGATCAGTTTCCCGCCGAACTGTCGGGCGGGATGCAAAAGCGGGTCGGACTGGCCCGCGCCATCGCCGCCGAACCCGAGATCATCTTTTTCGACGAGCCGACCACCGGGCTTGATCCGATCATGGCAGGTGTGATCAACGTCCTGATCCGCGAAATCGTGGTCGAGATGGGGGTGACGGCGATGACGATCACGCATGACATGTCCTCGGTCAGGGCGATTGCCGACCGGGTGGCAATGCTGCACGCCGGCGTGATCCAGTGGACCGGCCCGGTGGCCGATATGGACCGTGCCGCCGACCCCTATCTGCAGCAATTCATCCACGGTCGCGCCGACGGACCGATTGCAAGTGTGAGCTGAACCGGGCAGACGCTGATCAAGGTAAGTCGAAAATGTTCACGCGTGGCGAAGGAACGAGCGCATCGCCTCGCCGTGCGGTTGACTATTGTTTCAACTTTCTGAACAATGCTCTCTATTCATCTGATTTTTTGTGAGGAATAATTCGGACTGCGCGGAATTGCGTTGCAAATGCGACGATCCTTCCGAACGGTGCCACCGGGTGTGGGGGGTAACAAGGATGGTATATCATTGGCAGGCACGGCTGCGATTAGCCCAACGTGCCGTACAAACCGGGGCGCAGGGACTGACGGGGCTGCTGGCAGCCGGGCTGGTCCAGCGTTCTGGCGGCTGCAGACCTGATGCCCTGGCCGCAGATCAGGTTGTTCTTTGGCGGCCGACCGGTGCCGCAGGCCGGAATTTGGTTGCAACTGGCGGTCGCCGGACTGGTCGTGACGCTGGTGTTCCACTTGCCCGCCAACGTCCGCATGGCACGGCTGGAACGCAGCCACCGCAACTTTGCGATGGGGATGGACGATGTGGCGCAGGCCTGGCGGATGGCCCACGCCGCTGACCGTTCCGGCGTCTTCGCGTAGTCGGGAGAGTTCGACACGATGCGGGCCCGCCTCGAGCATCTGCGCGCGCACCCCGATCTGGCACATCTGGAACCCGAACTGTTGCAACTCGCGGCACAGTTAAGTCTCGCCACGCGCGATCTGGCCCGCGCCTACAGCGACGACAAGGTCAGCCGCGCCCGGTTGTTCCTGAAACAGCGCCAGGAGGAGGCGCAGGCCCTGACCGACCGGCTGGCAATCGCCCGGCACCTCTGCGACGAGTTGCGCCGCTGGCTGACCGATATCGAGGCCGAAGAGCAGCAGGCACAAATCCAGATCCGAAGGCCGGAGGCAGATCTGAAAGAGATCCTGCCGACGCTCGGCTACAGCTTTGACCAGCCAGAGACGACCGACGCCAATGTTGTGGCTTTACCGAAACCGATCGACAAACCCTTGACGGCCACACGCGAAAGCCACAGCTAGAGACGATGAAATACGCTAACCTCGGGCTGATGATCCTTTTTCCGGTGGCGTGGTTTGCCCCGCTGCTGCGGGCGGCGGTGTTGCCGATGTTCGGAATGGCGGAGATATCCGTGATTTCTGGCCTGCAGGCGTTGTGGAAAACCGATGTGGTGCTGGCACTGGTGGTCACGATCCTTGCGATCTTTGCGCCTTGGCTAAAAACCATCGGCCTTGCCCTGTTCCAGTTCGGGCTGCTGTCGCCACGGGTGCTGCCTGCGCTGCATGTGTTGGGGAAGCTCGCGATGGCGGATGTGTTTCTGCTGGCTTTGTACATCGTGCTGGTCAAGGGCATCGGGCTGGCGACGGTCGAGGTGGCTTGGGGGATGTATCTGTTTACCGCCTGTATCTTGGCTTCACTGACAATCTCGATCAGAGCCGCCCGGACGGTTTGAGCCCAAGAATTTTCGCCGAAAATTCTTGGGCTTGCCCGCGTGAAGGCAAAAAAATTTTCGACGAAAATTTTTTGGTCATTGACCAATTGCGGCGGGGTGGCAATCCGGGCATCACTAGGCATGAGCAAGTCTGCCACCTTCACCTGCACCAGTTGCGGGGCCAACCATCGCAAATGGAACGGGCGATGCGATGCCTGTGGCGGCTGGAACACGATTGTTGAAGAGGCCCCTCTGTCAAACGGGCCGAAGGCAATGGGTGGGAAAGGGAAGTCGATCGCTCTGACCGATCTCGCCACACCCGAGGCCCCTGCCCCGCGCGTCCGGTCCGGGATCGACGAACTGGACAGGGTCTTGGGCGGCGGGTTGGTGGCGGCCAGCGCCATTCTGGTTGGCGGCGATCCTGGGATCGGCAAGTCGACCTTGTTGCTGCAGGCCGCCGCTGCCTTCGCTCAGAACGGCTCGGAGGTGATGTACATATCGGGCGAGGAAGCTGCGGCGCAGGTGCGGATGCGCGCGGCGCGGCTGGGCCTGACCGATGCGCCGGTACGGCTGGGGGCCGAGACCAACCTGCGTGACATCCTGACCACCCTCGACATCCACCGGCCTGGGCTGTGCGTGATCGATTCGATCCAGACCATGTGGCTTGACACGATAGAGGCGGCCCCCGGTTCGGTCAGTCAGGTGCGCGCCGCGGCGCATGAGCTGGTGACCTTTGCCAAGAAACGCGGTGTTTCGGTCATTCTGGTGGGCCATGTCACCAAGGATGGCCAGATCGCCGGGCCGCGGGTCGTCGAGCACATGGTCGACACGGTTCTCTATTTCGAGGGCGAGCGCGGGCATCAGTTCCGCATCCTGCGGGCCGTGAAAAACCGCTTTGGCCCGGCCGACGAGATAGGGGTGTTCGAAATGACCGGCGACGGATTGCAACAGGTGGCCAATCCTTCCGCCTTGTTCTTGTCCGATCGCGGCAGTGCCACGCCCGGATCGGCGGTGTTTGCCGGGATCGAGGGCACGCGGCCGGTCCTCACCGAAATTCAGGCGCTGGTGGCGCCCTCGCCGCTCGGCACGCCACGCCGAACCGTCGTGGGTCTGGACGGTGGGCGGCTGTCAACCATTCTGGCGGTGCTCGAGGCGCGCTGCGGCATCAGCCTAGCCGGGCACGATGTGTTCGTCAACGTGGCGGGCGGAATGCGGGTGTCGGAACCCGCGGCCGACCTTGCTGTGGCGGGCGCTATCCTGTCAGCGCGCGAGGATGTGGCAATTCCGCCAGACATGGTGCTTTTTGGCGAGATTAGTCTGTCCGGCGCGTTGCGCCCGGTCGCGCAGACCGAAAACCGGTTGAAAGAGGCGTCGAAACTTGGTTTCACACAGGCGATTGCGCCCGGCCGGTCCAAGCTCGGGCAGGCTACCGGCATGCGGGTGCGCGAGATGCCCGATCTGGTGGCGTTCGTTGGGGATATGTTCGGCGCAGGCTAGGCCGCCGGGGAGTGACGGATGGAAGGCTTTACCGTGGTCGACGCCGTTGTGGCGGGCCTTATCGTCCTGTCGGCGATCCTCGCCTATTCGCGCGGTTTCGTGAGAGAGGCGATGGCGATTGCCGGTTGGGTGGGGGCGGCAATCCTGGCTTTCGTCTTTGCGCCTGCGGTACAGCCGTTGATCAAGGAACTTCCCGTGGTCGGCGAGTTCCTGTCCGACAGTTGCGAGTTGTCGATGATCGGGGCCTTTGCTGCCGTGTTTGCCGTGGGCCTGGTCGTCGCGTCGCTGTTCACCCCGCTGTTCTCGTCGGTGGTGCAGCGCTCGGCCCTGGGCGGCATTGATCAGGCCCTGGGGTTCGTGTTCGGCGTGGCGCGCGGCGCGCTGCTGGTGGGCGTGGCGTTTCTGGTCTATGACCGGGCGTTGTCGTCCAACGCGGTGCCGATGATCGACGACAGCCGGTCGGCCCGGGTGTTTGCCTCGTTTCAGGCGTCGATCGACGCGGCGGTGCCCGAAGATGCGCCAAGCTGGATCGTTGACCGGTACAATGACCTGACAGCGGCCTGTGCCGCACCAGCGGCCACGCCTGCCCCGGCACCGGTTCCCAGCACCGGTGGCTGATCGCGTCGTGACAGTCTGTCCGGTTCAGACTATCTGTGCGGCTGAAACCTGAATGGAACCCGCCTTGATGGATTCGGAGCGCCTGATGCCCCATCATTCGTCGCCCGGTCCTGGCTTTCGCGCCGATCCGTTCGACGACGACAAGCTGAAAGAGGAATGCGGCGTGTTCGGGGTGATCGGCGCGTCGGATGCCGCAAATTTCGTGGCGCTTGGCCTGCATGCCTTGCAACACCGCGGGCAAGAGGCCGGCGGGATCGTCAGCTATCATCCCGACGAGGGTTTCAACTCGGCCCGGCGCTTTGGTTATGTGCGCGACAATTTCACCAGTCCTGACGTGATGAAAACCCTGCCCGGCGCGCTGGCGATCGGGCATGTGCGCTATTCCACCGCCGGGTCCAAGGGGCCGACGGCGATCCGGGACGTGCAGCCGTTTTTCGGTGAGTTCTCGATGGGCGGGGCGGCGATTGCCCATAACGGCAATCTGACCAACGCCGCTCAGTTGCGCCGCGAACTGATCGAGCGCGGGTCGATCTTTCAATCGTCCTCCGACTCCGAGTGCATCATTCATCTGATGGCACGCTCGATCCAGAAAACCATCGCCGAACGGATGAAAGACGCCTTGCGCCGGGTCGAGGGTGCATTTTCCGTCGTCGCGATGACCCGCACCAAGCTGATCGGGGTGCGCGACCCCCTTGGTGTGCGCCCGCTGGTTCTGGGGCGGATCAGCGACCACGGCTGGGCGCTGGCGTCGGAAACCTGCGCGCTTGACATCATCGGGGCCGAGGTCATCCGTGAGATCGAGCCGGGCGAGATGGTGGTGATCGAGGGCAACAAGATCGACAGCACCCGCCCTTTCGCGCCAGCCGCCGCGCGGTTCTGCATCTTTGAACACGTCTATTTCAGCCGCCCCGACAGCATTCTGGGCGGTCGGTCGGTGTATGAAACCCGCCATGCCATCGGTCGCGAACTGGCCATCGAGGCCCCGGTCGACGCCGACCTCGTCTGCCCGGTGCCTGATTCCGGCACCCCCGCCGCCATCGGCTATTCGCAGCAATCCGGCATCCCCTATGCGATGGGGATCATCCGCAATCAGTATATGGGCCGAACCTTCATCGAACCGACGGAATCCATCCGCAACATGGGGGTCCGGCTGAAGCTGAACGTCAACCGCGCACTGATCAAGGGCAAGCGGGTGATCCTGGTCGATGACAGCGTGGTGCGCGGCACCACCAGCCGCAAGATCAAGGACATGATCCTTGAGGCGGGGGCGGCCGAAGTCCACTTCCGCATCGCCTCGCCGCCCACTGCCTGGCCATGCTTTTACGGCGTGGACACGCCGGAACGCTCAAAACTGCTGGCGGCCACCATGTCGGAAGCCGAGATGCGCGACTGGATCGGGGTGGACAGCCTGAAATTCGTCACGCTCGACGGTCTTTACCGCGCAGCGGGTGCCGCGGCGGGTCGCAACGCCCTGGCTCCGCAGTTTTGCGACGCGTGTTTCTCGGGAGACTATCCGGTGGCCCCGTCCGACAAGATCGAAGAGGGCTTTCAGATGAAGGCAGCCGAGTAGTGCCGCTGACGTATCCGTGATCATCCGGGGTCCGCAACTCGGGCTAGACGCGACACCGGACATGGAGAGAGCAATGATCCGGATGACTGCGCAGGACTTTCGCCCCGAACTGCTGGAACTTTATGACTTCTACACCCATGGCCGGATCACCAAGCGCGAGTTTCTCGACCGGGCCGCGCGGTTTACCATCGGCGGCATGACGGCGCTGGCCGCGTTGTCCCTGCTTGGCCCAAATTATGCGCTGGCCCAGCAGGTCAGCTTTACCGACCCCGGGATCGTCGCCGAATTTGTGACGTATCCCAGCCCCGACGGCCATGGCGAGGTGCGCGGCTATCTGGTGGAGCCTGCAAACCTCGTCGGCAAGGCGCCCGGCGTCGTCGTGGTGCATGAGAACCGCGGCCTCAACCCCTATATCGAGGATGTCTCGCGCCGGGTCGCGATGGCGAGCTTCGTGGCACTGGCCCCCGACGGATTGACCAGCGTGGGCGGCTATCCGGGCAACGACGACAAGGGGCGCGAACTGCAGCAGTCGGTGGACAGCGCAAAGCTGATGACTGATTTCTTTGCCGGCATCGCATGGCTGATGGCACATCCGGATGTCGGGCGGGTCGGGATCACCGGGTTCTGCTATGGCGGCGGCGTGGCCAATGCGGCCGCCGTGGCCTTCCCCGACCTGGGCGCGGCGGTGCCGTTCTATGGCCGTCAGCCCGACGCCGCCGACGTGCCCCGGATCAAGGCGCCCCTGTTGCTGCACTATGCCGAACTCGATGACCGGATCAACGAAGGCTGGCCCGCCTATGAGGCGGCGCTGATCGCGGCGGGCACCCGGTACGAGGCGTTCATCTACCCCGACGCCAACCACGGCTTTCACAACGACAGCTCGGCCCGCTATGACGCGACAGCGGCCGAACTTGCCTGGGCGCGGACCATCGCGTTCTTCAAGGCCAATCTGGGCTGATACCCGATCTGAACCGGGACAGATGGGATCGGGTCGGCCTAGAATGGCTCGATGTCGAAGTTGAAACAGAACTGCGCCACTGCGCCACCGGCCGACATGCTGCCATCCTGCGGCCCGCCAAAGGCGGTGAGCCCGGTTTCGCCCGCCGACCGGGCCGGATCGAGCGTAAAGCTGATCCCCTTCCCCGCTTTGCGCGGCGGCGGCGACATCCTGAAAACGCGGGTGCGGTCGGCCAGACCCATCCGGTTGGTCACAAAATTACCCGCCGCGCACCAATAGTCGGTCAAGCGGGCCTGCGAGTTGTATTCGACCGTAAATTCCGAGGCCGCCTGCTGCGTGACCCGCAAACTCGGTTCGATCCCGAAGGCATGGGCGGGGGTCGCAAGGGCAAGAACAGCCAGAAGGGTCAGGGTGCGCATGTCGGCTCCGATTATTCCTGCAACAAGAATAGCACGATCCCACAGACCGGCCCATCCCGATGCATCACGATAGTGCGAGGGTGGTCAGGGGGCCGTGGCGACAAGTGTACCCGAGGCGTGGGTGCCGATGCCCGTTCGGTGTGACGGTACACAGGACCCAAGATGGCGAAGAAGCTGGCAAGAAGGTCGGTGGAGCAGAGGGTTTTCATGGGGGAGGGGGGGGGACGGGATTGCGTGCGGAAAGTCAGGGGTGGGATGGGGGAGAGTCGGGGTAAACCCCGACCTACGCTTGCTGGCGCCTATGAACCGTTGTTCAAATCTCAAGGTTTGTTCAAGATCAAATCCCAATTATTCTCATAGACCTTCGTCCAGCCGGATGCATAAGCAACCCCATCCAGAGTAATCGGGCGGGGGTTGGGAGCAAAAACTCTGACTGTACTATCATTACGCACTCGCCCATTTAACCCCGGAGTTTGAAGCCAGTTTCTGTGACCAAGCTTGACAAAATCAGCGACAACTTTACTTGGCACAACCAACAATTCCTTAATCAAACCATTGGCTAAATTTTCAAAGCCAACGAATACATAAAACAAACGAGGACTTATCAGCAATTCTGCGGCAGGGCTAAGCCTCCAAGGCCCCAGAAAACGATCAACCTTGGCCTTTACCTGGATTGCAGCAAACGACTCACCGACAGCATTGGTTAAAACAATGTCAACGCCCTTTGCGCCGTCAGGTGCCAAACACGCTGTGACCCCCATCAAAAGGAGACGACTCATCACCGCATGCTCACCTGCTGCGCCAAGGAGTTTGGACTGAATTGTTCTTGCCACCCTCATTGATCCAGGAAACTCCGCAATTTCCTTGACCGGCTCGGGTGCTTCAGTTTCCGCAGCGCCTTTGCCTCGATCTGCCGGATGCGTTCACGGGTCACCGAGAATTGCTGCCCGACCTCTTCCAACGTGTGGTCCGTGTTCATCCCGATCCCGAAGCGCATCCGCAGCACGCGCTCCTCACGGGGTGTCAGGGAGGCCAGTACCCGTGTCGTCGTCTCTTTCAGGTTCTCTTGAATCGCCGAATCCAGCGGCAGAATTGCGTTCTTGTCTTCGATGAAGTCGCCAAGCTGGCTGTCTTCCTCGTCGCCGATCGGGGTTTCCAGCGAAATCGGTTCTTTGGCGATCTTCATCACCTTACGGACCTTTTCCAACGGCATCTGCAGCTTTT
>Ga0105044_10001893_pt1 | contig 28348 bp, 23 predicted proteins | sample MAT01_FD_78092 | JGI IMG/M metagenome (GOLD analysis project Ga0105044, IMG submission 78092) | Freshwater microbial communities from Lake Fryxell liftoff mats and glacier meltwater in Antarctica - MAT-01 | ecosystem: Environmental > Aquatic > Freshwater > Ice > Liftoff microbial mat | place... | reverse complement strand
TAGCTTATGTGCGGAATAGTAGCCTACTGGGGCAAACAAGATCAAGTGCTGGATACCCTAATTGCCGGATTAAGAAGGCTTGAATATCGGGGATATGATTCAGCTGGTATCGCTTTAAATAGAAACGACGAGACAATTTTTTGTAAAAAAACAGTTGGTAGGGTCTTAGAGCTTGAAAAAGCTTTGGTTTCAGAAAATAACCAGGTTTCAAGCAGTTTATTAACTGGAGTAGGAATTGCCCACACCCGCTGGGCTACACATGGCGTACCATCAGTTTTAAATGCTCACCCCCACTCTAGTAATGATAATAAAATCTGGGTTGTTCACAACGGCATAATTGAAAACTATAAAGAGCTTAAAAATCAATTACAAAGTGAAGGGGTAGTTTTTGAATCTGAAACAGATACTGAGGTAATAGGTCATTTGGTGAGAAAATTTTACAAAAATAATCTACGAGAAGCAGTTTTATTGGTTTTAAAAGAGCTTCATGGGGCTTTTGCAATCGCAGTTACTATTTCAAATGAAGCCCACAGGCTAATAGCTGCCAAAAAAGGTAGTCCTTTGGTTTTAGGGGTTGGGTCAGGGGAATATATCCTAGCTTCAGACGTTAGTGCTATAATTTCTAAAACTAGAGAAGTAATTTATTTAGAGGATAACGAGCTTGTAGATATCACAGAGAACGGCTTTCAAATAGTTAATTTTGAAAATCAAGCAATTGAAAAACAGTTACAATCAGTCGAGTGGGACGAAGAAGCGGCCTCTAAAGAAGGTTATGACCACTTTTTATTAAAGGAAATCATGGAACAACCTAAAGCAATGCTTGATGCAATCAGAGGCAGACTTGTGCCAGAAGAGGCAGATATTCGTTTTGGAGGTTTAATTGATGTCCGCGAGCGGCTTCCAGAAATAAATAAAGTCGTGCTTCTTGGAATTGGAACTTCATATTTTGCTTGCAGACTTGGAGAAATGTATTTTGAAAAATTAGCTGGCATAACAGCTAAAGCGGAAATGAGTCCTGAATATAGGTATAAAGACACTTTAATTGATGACAAAACTTGGGTAATTGCAGTTTCTCAATCGGGCGAGACAGCTGATACTATTAGCTCAATTATGGAAGCCAAGAAAAAAGGCGCTTTAGTAACTGGAATTGTAAATGTGGTTGGCTCAACTATTAGCAGAATAACTGACGCTGGGGTTTATCAACATGTGGGCCCCGAAATGAGTGTGGCTTCAACAAAGGCCTTTACTTCTGCGGCGATAATTCTTTTAATGCATGCAATTTTACTTGGTAGAATGAAAGGGTTAGGGTTTAGTGAAGCAAGTGAGTTAATTAAAGAAATTGAAAAAATCCCCGATTATATTACTCAGGTTTTAGGGCAAAATGAGGAAATTAAAAAAGTTGCTTCTAAATACTTCAAGGCCAAAAACATGATGTATATTGGCCGTAAATTCAATTACCCAATTGCTCAAGAGGGGGCTATAAAAATCAAAGAAATCAGCTACATTCACGTTGAGGCTTTTAGTGGCGGGGAATTAAAACATGGCCCCATTGCTTTAATTGATGAAGCTGTCCCCACTGTTTCCATTACCACACAAGATTCTGTATACGAAAAACAAGTAAGTAATATTCAAGAAGTAATTGCCAGGAAAGGGCCAGTAATTGTAGTAGCTAATTTTGAAGATACTAAAATTCAAGAAATTACCCCAGATATTCTCAGAGTCCCAAAGTCTGAAAGCGAGGAAATTCAAGCAATTATCAGTAATATCTCGCTTCAATTATTTGCCTACCACTGTGCAAATTTTCTTGAATTAGATATAGATAAACCTAGAAACCTAGCAAAAAGTGTTACTGTTGAGTGATTTCAACAAAATATCTAAAAATAGTCGGGTTAATTCAAAATTTCCTTGACACTAGTTGCTTTAACCACTATCTTTTCCTGCTATGGATTTGACTTTAGATTTTGCTAGCACCCAAAAAAACCAACCGTTCAAATTAATTTCACCCTACGCTCCCGCTGGTGACCAAGCCAATGTAATCAATCAGGTTACTGCAAGCCTGAAAGCCAAGAACAGAGAGCAAACAATACTCGGAGTTACTGGCTCCGGAAAAACCTATATGATGGCTTCTATAGTCAATAACCTCCAGTGTCCAACACTTGTAATTGCCCACAACAAAACTCTAGCTGCTCAGTTAGCTGAAGAATTCAAAAGATTTTTTCCAAACAATGCCGTACACTATTTTGTAAGTTACTACGATTACTACCAGCCTGAAAGTTATTTACCTCGTAGCGATACTTACATAGAAAAACAAACTCAAATAAATGAAGAAATTGAAAGACTCAGGAACGCCACCACCCAGGCTTTACTTACTCGACGTGATGTGTTGATTGTAGCCTCAGTATCTTGCATTTATGGACTTGGAAATCCTGAAGATTTTGCAGCATTAAAGATAGACCTGGAAGTAGGTCAAAAGTATAAATTAGAAAAGATTTTAAGAAGATTGATAGACTTACAGTTTACTAGAACAAATGCTGACCTCAAAAGAGGAAGTTTTAGGGTTAGAGGTGATAATTTAGAGGTTTTTCCCACGGGTGATGAGCTTGGATATCGTTTTTCTTTTTTTGGAGATGAGCTTGAATCTATGGAAAATTTTGCGATAGTAACTGGAAAAGCTGTAGAAAAAATCCAAAACTACACTATATTTCCTGCAAAACAGTACGTCACAACCCAAGAAAAAATCCAACAAGCCATAGCCAAAATTGAAACTGATTTAGCTGATAGAGTAAGCTACTACGAAAAAGAAGGTTTGCTTTTGCAAGCACAGAGAATCAAGGACAGAACTCTCAATGACCTAGAAATGCTCCAAACACTTGGATACACTGGCGGCATTGAAAACTATTCTATTTATTTTGACGGGCGACTAAACGGCGAACCGCCAACAACACTTCTAGATTATTTCCCTGCAGATTCTGTTTTTTTCGTGGATGAGAGCCACATGACACTTTCTCAAATTGGAGCCATGTATAGTGGAGACCGATCACGCAAAGAAACCCTGGTAGAATATGGATTTAGACTACCTAGCGCTTTGAATAATAGACCACTAAAAATCAACGAATTTTTCGGAAAAGTAAACCAGTTAGTATATGTTTCAGCCACCCCAAACGATTTTGAACTAGGAAAAACTAACCAGATAGGAAAAGCTATTGGCTCAGCCCAAATTGAGCGAGATCCTGAAGCCAAAGTCTTGGTTAGTAAAGCCATAATTAGACCTACAGGGCTCATTGATCCCGAAATCATTCTTAAGCCAGTCGCCAATCAAGTCGACGACGTCCTAGAACAGGTTAGACAAAGAGTAGTTAAAGGCCAGAGAGTCCTAATAACCACTTTAACCAAAAAATTTGCTGAAGAGTTAGATCTTTATTTCAAACAAATTAATGTAAAATCAGCTTATATTCATAGCGACGTTGAGACCCTAGATCGCATAGATATTCTAAGTGATTTAAGGCGTGGAAAATATGATGTTTTAATTGGGATAAACCTACTTCGTGAAGGTTTGGATTTACCTGAAGTTAGTTTGGTCGCGATTTTTGATGCTGATAAAGAAGGTTTTCTAAGGTCAAAAACCAGTTTAGTGCAGATTGTTGGAAGAGCTGCGAGGCATTTTGAAGGTCAAGTAATCATGTACGGGGATACCATTACGGAATCTATGAAATACGCCATTGAAGTCACCCAAAACCGCCGAGATATCCAGATAGCCTACAATTTAAAACATGGAATTACCCCTAAAAGTACAGTTAGAGAGCTCAAAAGCATCGCTGATGATCTTCGTGAAGAAGTAGAAAAAGATGAAGACTTTGGGAAAGCTGGGGCTAATTACACTCCTACTGGATGGGAGGAAAATTCTGGTAAATTCAATGTAGAAATAGAAAGTAGCTACAGCACTGGGAAAAGGGGAAGGAATAAATCAATTCACGGAAGTGAAAAGCTAGAAATACAAAAAACTCGAGGAAAACAAGTTTATGCGGATTTTGACCAGCAAAAAAACACGTACTTGGTTGAACTTGAATCCCAAAAACTATCTCAAAACGATCTTCGAGAAAGACTTCAAATTGCAGTAGATGCTATGAATTTTGAAGAGGCTGCTGCTATCCGTGACCTTTTGAAATAATCCTGAAATTTTTTTAGAGAGGCTATTATCTAGTGCTTACCCCTTTTTGGATCAAATTATTATAATCTCTAATAGCTTCGGCTAGACTATCAGGCAGTGACTGATTTTCAAAAACTATCCTGTACATCATGTCACCCCAAATTGCCTCAGTTTTTACCACATCTGGTTTGTAGTAATTATCAGCGTATAGACTACCCCCAGCAAAAATTCTAATATTATCATCAGCGGCTATTTGCTGAGCAACCACATCTCTTCTAGCCCCTGGTAATTTGGTTTTTGTAACAAAAGATGTCTGAGCGCTTCTTTGACTCAGGTAATACATGAATTCCTCAGCTTTTTTTAATTTTTTAATTTTGACAGGATCCCTAGGGCTCGCATCTACATCGGTTTGAAGCTTTCTATTCAAGCCATCCATAAAGAAAAACCCATAAGTCTTTTTTAGACTTGTATCTAGTTGAGGCAGCTCTGAAACTCCATAGGGCAGTCTGTCACTTCTAGCCGCAATTCTATCTTTGAAATAGCTATAATGGATTATATAAGCCAGTCTTCCCTCCACGAAAGCATCAATATTATTATTAGAAAGGGTGTTCCAGCTGTATCTTTGACTATCTGGATCAGAAAAGTTCTTGTAGAAACTAAGCGCTCTGTAAGCTGGATTATTCTCGTTTACATTTTTAGAATCAAAATCCTTAGTTGTTGCAAGTCCAGTATTGACGTCCCTGCTATTTCTATCACTTCCAAAGACACTTCTACTACTTTGGTAATCATACAGTTGCCCCCCATTTTGAAAAATTAGAGTGGGAATAATGTCTTGAAACCTATTTATATTTGTATTTTCATTAGTATCAGTAAACCCAAGCCCTAAAGAAATAGCACTCTGATTGAATTTAGTTTTTGAAGTATCAGATTGATTGAGCTGGGTGGTTCTGATTTGCCTGTCCATCTCGCTCCAGGTTGTCGGAGGTAGTGCAATTCCCTGCTGGGATAGTATGTTTTTGTTATAGTAAAGCTGTAGATTATCTACGTAGCTAGTTACAGCATAGACCTTATCTTTAATTATAGTATCTCTTACAGCCAGCGGTACAAAATCATTTTTGTAATCAGCCAGTAATCTTCCTGAAAACTGATTGATAGGAGTCATATATCTCTGATAGGCTGGCAAATCATCATTTCTAAGTGTAAATATATCCGGACCTGCATTTCCAGCAATATCACCAATCAAATCCTTGTAATACCCGTCATTCCACTCTTTTTTAACTATGTTTATAGTTACACTTTGATTCCCTGGGAGTTTCTTGAAATCCTGAATGATGTCACTGTAGGCTTCATTTCCATAGAAGGCCTTCCACCAAGTCAGATTAACTCGGGTATTATCTGGAGCAACTGCCGTAGGCTTTGGCCAAAAAATCACTGCAAGTATAGTAATTAACAAAAACACTACTACACCTAGGATGATCTGGTTTCTGCGAGGTTGGAGAATTTCTGGTAATTCCATAATGATGTTTTTTTTAGTTTGAAGCTACTGACCTTTATTTGGTTCTGGGAGTGTTGGGCTTGGTGTTGGTGTTGGGCTTGGTGTTGGTGCCGGTGTTGCAGGATTTACTGCATTATTGACAATATTTTGAAGATCATTATTAGCATTTCTTCTTATTTCGTTAGCAGCAGTTCTTAACTGAGGATCTATCTGCCCAAGTGTATTTGTAATGTTATCAAGTGCACTAGAAACAAAGTTTGGAACAGAAGCTTTGAATTTGTTAATAGCATCAATTACAGGTTTAATGATAAGAGTGTCGATGATTTTTTTGAATATACTGGTTAGAAAATCAATAATTATCTTATTTAAGTTAATCACTACACTAGTTCCCCCTGTCCCGTTTTGAGTTACTTGGGCTGCCACAAAAGCTGCCTGAAGCTGACCCTCTGTAGCTGCATTACAAGCTCTAGGGTCAGGAGGTTGAATAGTTGTATTAGCTGCAAAATTTAAAAGTGATGTTGTGGAAAATTCTAATCCAGATTCTGGGAGGTTTGGAATATTCCCTGTAATCCCTGTAGGTAATCCTAGTCGATTAGAAGTCTCAGAAGAGTTTGGATCGAAAAGCAAACCGTCTGGAATAGTAGTAGTAAATGCCGTTTTACAAGGTTCAGCTGTTTGGGAGGCTAATTGATCATTTATTTGATTAGTGGCTTGTTTAACTTCAGCTACTCTATTGTTAAGTTCATTCGCAGCTCTCGAAAAAGATTCAGCAATGCAAGGAGAGTTTGCGTTTGGAAACATTTGAGCATATATAGGTGGACCTGGTTTCAAACAATTAGCTAAAGCTGCCGCTGTTGCAACTGCATTTATGCTATTATTTACATCTGTTTTGGTAGGTGTGGGTACAGGGGGAGCATTCGGTGTGTTAACCTCAGCAGTTGCACCACCCAAAACAACGACGGCGGCAGCAGCAGCAATAGTATTTGTGGTATTCTTATTAGCAGGATTAGTCTCACCAGTACTTCCAAAATTTTCTTTAAACCAATTAGAAATACTACCATTTAATTTTTCCTTCAACGAATATGCCTGTATAGCCATTATAGCCCTCACGGAATTAAAGTTTAACTTAAGTCCGGTAATTGAGTTTACAAGGTCTTCAATAGCACTAATTAAAGTATCTAAAATTTTATAAATCCCATCAACAATAGTATTTACTATATTTTGAATTAATTCATTTATGAGGACTTGATAATTAAAAACTACTTCAACTGGAATTGCCTCCACTTTAACTCCTTGAAACAATGCTTGAGTAAATTTTTGGGTAATGTATTTAGTACCTTCACCAATCGGTCTGACTAGTAGCCCCAGCTTTGCGTCCATTTCACGGTAAGTAGAACTACTAGCTGCGGTAAAACCTACAAATAGCGACAAAGTCCCAAACATCCATACACAGGCTAAGAGTTTTTGGAACCAAGTATATCTTTTTTTTAACATAATTATTTTTGTTTTTATCAATTTTTAGAGACTATAATACCTATTAATATCAACTATGATACTTCACAAAAACCTTACTGTCAAAACTATTTTTCTAGGTTTTTAGATGCTTTTACAGACCAGATTATAGGTAAAATATTACCTAGCTCTATAATATCTACAGTATCAGTAGTCTCGAAACCACTTCTAACATCTTTTACTAGTTTATAAGGATGAAGGACATAACTGCGTATCTGACTTCCCCATTGAGCCGAAACTGCCACACCTTTTAATTCACTTTTTAGATCTTGATTTTTCTGCAATTCCAAAATAACTAATTTGTTTTTTAGATATCTCAAGGCTTGTTGTTTGTTTTGAAGCTGGCTACGCTCGTTTTGACAGGTTACACTAATATTTGTAGGCAAATGCACTAGTCTAACTGCTGAATAAGTGGTATTGACGCTCTGTCCACCCTTTCCTGAAGACATCGAGTATTCCCATTTCAAATCTTTTTCTGGGATTTCTCCAAGATTATGTTTTGATTCTAAATCACTAGGCAAAACTTCAACTAGAGCAAAGGAGGTTTCCCTGGTTTTTCCTGCATTAAATGGTGAAATACGCACTAGCCTATGAACTCCAGCCTCTTCTTTCAAGTATCCGTAAACATCAATACCTTTAACTTCAATAAAAATCGATTTCAACCCCCCCTCTTCACCAGGAGAAAAGGATATTATTTCCCAGCTCCAGCTTTGATTTTTGAAAAAAGCCTGATACATACTAGCAAGCATTGCAGCCCAGTCTTGGGCATCTAAGCCTCCAGCACCAGCATGAATAGAAATTTCAGCATTTTGCTGATCGAATTCGCCGTTTAGAAATGATTCTTTTTTTAACTCTTCATACTGACTCTTAGTTTCATTCAAAATCCTGGTAAACTCTTCATTTTCTTTCAGATCATAAGCAATTTGCAGATTTTCCAAGTTTCCCACCAAAGCTTTTATTTTTTCAATTTTTAATCCCAAGGACGAACTAAGTTTGCTTAAATCAGTTAGTTTTTGATTATTATTCCAATTGTCTTTATCTTCCAGTTCTTTTTGGAGATTGTCTTTTTCTAGATTCAGCTTTACTAGATTTAAAGTACTTATCAAAGTCTCTATCTCCTGGGTAAAAATATCAATTTCCTGCTGTGTCATCATACTTTCAAGCTAGTTTTAGAATAATAACTAAGGTAGATATGGTTTAGGATTTACTTGTTTTCCATTGACCCTAACTTCGAAGTGAAGATGGGCTCCATAGCATCTTCCAGTACATCCACTTTCCCCGATTTTCTGGCCCTGCTTTACTACGTCTCCAGCCTTTACATTCACTTTTGAAAGGTGAGCATTTAAAGTAGAAACTCCATTGCCATGATCGACGATTATTCCTATTCCATAACCTACGACATCAAAATTAAGTACTCTACTAATCACCCCGTCTTGAACTGCTCTTAGGGTAGTACCTTCAGAAGCAACTAAATCACAGCCACGATGGTAAGAAGAAAAACACCGACTTATAGAACTATAGTTCAAAGGACTTACAAACGCAAAGTTTCTAGCTTTTGAATCATCAATATCTTTTACATTTGGGTTCAAACTTACTGGAATGGCAGCTCTAGAAAGACTCTGATTTCTCTTTTTTGCTTGCTCTTGAGCCTGAGCTATACTAGTAAGCCTATCCTCTTCTGCTTTAAAGTTATTAAAAACAGATTGCACATCTGAACTAGGTATTAATACCAGAGAATCTTTTTTGAAATTTTTAGACCCAGGATCAAACAGGTCTTTGTTTTGCTCGATAATTATTGAACTTTCTACTTTTGAAACACTTGAAAGATCTGATACATTTGTGTCTTTGTCTAAACTCACTATATACCCATCTGTGAAAGGAGCGTAGATTTTTTCACCACCATTTAAATCTTCTGAAGGTAGATTATTATTCAGAGTCAAGGTTTCTTTGTTTAATCCAAAGACTTGAGCTAAATTTTCCACTGTGTCTCCAGGTTTAGCTTCATAGCTAACTATTGTTTCAAACTGCGGGTAGGAATCTGCTGATGCAAAAGAAAACAGAGCCTGGCTTTCGCTAGAAGCGTTGATATTGATATTACCTGAATTGGTGTAAGACGCAAGACTATAATTATCTATGAATTTTGATAGAAAACTTTTTGACTCAATGTTTACCGAAGTAAAAGATACCAAGTTTAAAACACTTAAGCTGAAAAACACTAGCAATGCTAAATAAAACTTCTGTGTTACCTGGAAAAATAAACCAAGAGCTTTTTCTACATTTCGCATTACATTTTTTAAATCCAGCTTCATCTCCAGCCACCACAACTCTCTATTTTGAGCCGAGCTAAATATCTCTAAAAGGTTGTATATTTTGTTTTTTAAGGAATTATATCTATTTGGCAGTAGCGACACTTGCTCCCAGCTCCCAGCTAGAAAAAGGTAACTTTGATAAACAGTATTGTGTAAAATATTGTTTAGTAGGCTGAGCAAACAAACTCCGAAGGTATGGCTAAGAAGTATTAAGCTGTTTAGGCCCTCCCAAGAAGCAACAACAATATTGGTGAGTTCTTGATAGGACTTGTAGATTGGTAAAATGTCACCGAAAAGTAACAGATTATTTTTGTTTGATTCGTCTACTAGTATAAAGTTGGGCTGATAATAATTACTATAGATTACAGTGTTTTTTCTAGAAAAACTGATCTCAGAAGGAAGAATATCAGAAAGTTTGTTTTGGTTTGAGTTAAACTCAAAAGGCATATAGTTAATGAATGTTCAAAGCTTGAAATTAATCAAACAGGCTTATTTTTAGTCCAATAAAACAGACTTGTCAAATCTACTTATTATAATCTATATACTTTTCCTCATGAAATAGAGGATAAAAGCTGATGAAATTAAATTTCACAGGCCTGTTCAAATTTGGTTTTGTGATAAACTTGTAGAGGATTAGTTGAAAAAGCGAAACAATATACATTGCTGGTAAAATAGAATAAAATAAAAGTGTTGTGGGGTAATTTAAATATTTATTTGAGCTTGAATAATAATTACAACAGCCAAAGTCAGGATTTGTGAAATCGTTTAGATTAAGTTTCAAACCTTTCCAGAGCCAAAGCTGACGAATATCTTTAGTGAAATATTTTTCAACTTGATTAAAATCTTCAAAAAACAAACCAGCGTCTATCTTTAAACCCGATCTGTTTTTAAAATTCCTAATAGCTAAATTTTCATAGCTTGGATCGACTTTTTTTTTGTAAGAACCCCATAATCCAAGGCTAAAAGAATGCACGTCCACATTGAATATCTTTAATAAAACTTTTACATAAAGACGAACTGGGAGACAAAAACCTTTCCTGCATTGAATAGCTAGATCAATATCACTATTTTTTTGGGCTAGTTCCAAAGCACTAGAGCCTACTAAATAAATATTTGTAATTCCTGGAATTGATTCTATCCATGAGCTAAGCTTGGCTATTTTTTTTTGCCTAAAATACCACTCCTTATTCGCTAAATAATTAGCCCAAACTCCTTTCAGTTTTGAAGTGTTGAACTTAGTTGAAATTCCATAAAAATTCTTATCTAAAACAAATTTAGCACTTTGGGAATAATTTTTTAGCAAAATTTCTAAATCAAAACTATAATTTTTCGCAGATTGAGTATACAGCCACAAGGGATCAGTTTGGTTAAATTTTTTACCAGAATTACCCTTTAATATTTCACTAGGAAATTTGCCTGTTAATCCAAAAACCTCAGTCCAGCTAAAGAGTTTGGATCTCAGAGAATAGTTAAATACAAGGTCTTGAGTTTTGTAATACATTAGGATTTGAATACAAACCCAGAAAAATTAATTTTCTTACCGCTGACAAGTAGAATTTCTTTTATTTCTAGATAAGTATCATTTTTACACCTGAGAAAAGTTTTTGCTTCTTTTAATTCTCTAATTTGAATCCAATTTTCATCTGAAAAAAGCACAATATGATCTTCTAAGCTAGACTTACTAGCTTTTAAATCGAGTTTTGCCTGCAATATTTTTACCTCCCCATTAAAATAAACATCCAAAAAACTAGTTCCAGGAAAACTAAGATAGGCCCGCCATTGATTATAAATTTCCAATGCAGTTTTATCTTTAATAGATAGAATTTTGTCTGATTTTGAAAGCATTTTACAAAATGTTGCATCAATAGGGTTTTGTTTTAGTTTGTAGTTTTCTTTTTTGAAAGAGGAGAGTATATTCAAAACTATAGCCACAGCCCAAGTATTTTCACCAAAAAAACCCATCCTATGAGCCAAAGTGAGAAAGTTTTCAGTTTCTAAAACACGTGTTTTGAGTTTCAACAACACATCCCCTGAATCCATACCACTACTCATCTCTATCCAGCTCAATGCTGTTTCTAAGTCGCCATTTTTTAAAAGAGTTTGCATAGGTGTCGCCCCTCTATAATTTGGTAGATTAGAAGGGTGCCAATTGATAAAACCAAACTTTGGAATATCCAATATTTCTTGAGAAATAATCTGCCCAAAAGAGGCTACAACAGAAATATCTAGTTCTTGGGATTTAATTTTAAATGAATCAATTTCTTTATTAATCTTTTCAGGAGTAAAAATACTCAGATTATTTTCCGAACAAAATTTTAATACAGGATTTGAAATCTTTTTATTGTGATTATAGCTGTCAGGCTGAGTGACCACTAATGACAGTTCTATGGGTCTTTCTAAAAGTTCTTTTACACTACTATAATCAATTAAACTAAAATTAAGTAAGTTTGGGATAATATCAAAAAATAACTGCTGGTTTGTCTTTAACCAGGATAATTGAAGATCAAATATTTTCCAAAGTGAAGAGTCTTGATTTTTATATAAATCATCCAGAATTGGAACTACAAATGCTGAAGATCCGAAAAAAGCTATTTTAAATTTTTTCATTGAAACCAAAAATTAAGCTAAAACTGAAGCGGGCTGAACTAGAACTCCATCAATTTTAATTCCCAAAGTAACCACTTGCTTTATTTTAGGATCGGAATCTTCTGGACTATTGAGTAAACTCATTGTTTCTGGGTTAAAAGTTTCACCGACCACAGGAACTAAGATCTCAACACCCGCTAATTTAAAATCCTCCAAAACTTTTTGAAAGCTAGTCTTTAATGTTTCTATAAATACGATCATTTTTTGATCATTTGTCTGTGGAACGAAGCTGAAAGCTAAGTTTAAAGTATTTAAAAAATTAAGAATTGCTGTGGCAGTATTTTTTTTAGCTGATTTTTTTGCTTGAGCTAAATCTAATTCTGTTTGTTTGTTTAAGTTTTGGATATCAGCAGATAGCCTAGTCGCTTTATCTTTCCAGTCTTCTAATTCAACTCTAGCGAATTTTAAATCGTTTTCTAAAGATTCCACTTGAGCTGTATTTTCCACATTATTAACATTTTCTGCTTTATCTTCTTGAGTATTTTTAGTTTCATTTTCTAAATTATTAAATACTCTTTCTTCATTGACCTGATCTCCAGCAATTATAAAGTCCTCAGAAGGTTCTATTTTTGGGGAATCTGGAAATTTCACTTTAGCCATCTATTTATCTTTCTTGGTTTTTATAGCTAAGTCAGATTTCTTTTTAGGTTCAAAATTTTGTTCTATTTCAATTGTTTTTGCTTTGTAGTACCTGGTTAATTGTTCAATCAGAAATACTAACGAAACTGCCAAGGCGATCAAGGAAACTATAAAAGCTCCCAAAACGATGTAATTTAGATATAAATAGCTATTCATAGTGTTATTTTTTTAAAGTTTGGAGCGGGATAGGGGAATCGGACCCCTCTCATCAGCTTGGAAAGCTGAGGTAATAACCACTATACAAATCCCGCTTGTGGTCCGCAGTCCTGGATTCGAACCAGGGACTTGACAGATTTACAGTCTGTTGCCATTGACCACTCGGCCAACTGCGGATTTAGGTAACAATTTATTAAATTAAAACCTTGCTAACAATGATAAAAAATAGAATTTTTAACTGTTGTCAATCATTTTTGATAAGCAAAGCGCTGGTACTAATTACTTTAATAAATAGAAGGTCGGGCTCTGAACTACATCTTCCTAAGAAATTATTTGACAAAACAAGCCTATTTATCAATTAATTATATTAATATTCTTCGCTTTTGCGGAGTTTTTTTATTATTTAACACTCATTATGTCTATAAACTCAAACGATTTGAAACAACAAATAGAATTAATTTGTATAGAGCGCGGGCTCGAGCCAGAAGAAGTTATGAAAGCTATTGAAGTAGCTATTGCTAGTGCTTATCGTAAAGAATTTGGTGATAAAGAAAAGATGTATGAAGCAAAATTCAGCACTGAGACTGGGAAGTATTCAATTTTTGAGATCACAAGCATTGTAGAAGAGGTGATTAGTCCAGTTAGAGAAATTAGTTTAATTGAAGCCAAGCTCTTTGACCCGACATATCAAATTGGCGACAGCATAATTAAAGAAATTAGTGTTGATCAAGAAGTTGCTTTTGGTAGAATTGCCGCTCAAGTAGCTCGCCAAGTAATGTTTCAAGCCATAAACAGCGTAAGACATACGAAAGTTCTGCAACAGTTTAAAGATAAAATTGGTGATATTGTAAGTGTTGAGATAGATTTCTTTAAAAGAGGTGGTTACTCTGTAAAATTAGCTCAAACAAATGGTTTTATTGGAAAAGAAAGCCTCTTGCCAATTGACAAATTTAAGCCTGGCCAGATTGTTAAAGCACTAATTGTCGATATTACAGAAGATGATAAGGGAAATTCAAGAATAGTACTATCTAGGACTAATCCAGATTTTGTAAAAGTAATTATTGCCAACGAGGTTCCTGAAGTGGGTGCGGGAATAGTAACAATTGATAAAATAGTTAGAGAAGCGGGTAGTAGAACCAAGATACTAGTTTCAGCTAGCGAAGAGGAGAATATTGACCCAGTGGGAACTATCCTTGGTCGCAAAAATGTCCGTATCACTAATATAATGCGTGAGATTTCCACCACAATGCAAGAAAAAATTGATGTAATAGAAAGCAGACCAGATGACTTGGAAGGTATTATTATGGATGCTCTTGAACCTGCTGAAATTGAAAAAGTAGTTCTAAACTACGAAAACAAAACAGCTGAAGTTTATTGCTATTCCGACGAAGCCTCTTTGGCAGTGGGTAGGCGTGGAGTCAATATTAGACTTGCTGGAGAGTTAGTTGGTTGGGAATTAACTATAAAAACTATTGAGGAGGGTGAAGTTCTAGTTGAAGGCCCAGAAATTATCGCTTAAGTAGTCTTTCCTGTAGCCAAAACAACTTTTTAATTGGCTAAATATTTAATTGCAACCTCTAGAGAGTCTTCACTTTTTTTAACCTTAGTATCTGGATCAAGACCTTTTTTGTTTATTTCAAAATCTTTTGGGGTTAGCCAAACAGCCACTGTTAACTTCAGAGTTGCACCATTTTTAAGATTGAATAATTCTTGGACTACACCCTTACCATAAGTTTTTTGGCCAATAAGCTTAGTATTTTTGTTGTCTCGCAGAGCTCCTGCCACAATTTCACTAGCTGATGCTGTAAGCTCGTCAGTGAGTAAAACAAGAGGATAGTCTTTTAAAGAATTACTCTTTGGCTTACTTTTGTCTATTTCTACTCCAGTTTTATTTTTTTCCTTTACTACTATCTGATCCACTTCTAAAAAATAGGAGCTGATTTCAATAGCTTGGCGAAGTAAGCCACCAGTATTTGAACGTAAGTCTAAAATTATTTTAGAAATCTTCGGGTTGTTTTTAATTTCAGATGCTATATTATTCATTTTGGAATCAATATTATCTCCAAAAGAACTAATTGTAACCAGAGCAATGTCATCTTTAATCTCAAGAGTGACTAGCTCACTTTCAATATTTTTTCTATTCAGACTAAAATCTAAAAGCTGATTACCTCGCTCGAATTTTAACTTTACTAAAGTGTTTTTAGGACCTCGAATTTTTGAAGCAACCTGATTTTGTTCTATTTCTTCAATATTTTGGCCATCGATCTGTTTCAAAACATCGCCTTTTTGAAGTCCTGCATCTTGGGCTGGACTGTTTTTTAGAACTTTATTTATACTAATTTTTTCTGGAGCAAAGCTAAAACCCACCCCGATTCCTTCGTATCTCTGATTTAATTCATTTTGAAAGTTCAAATCGTCTTCTTTTGAAAGATATTCACTATAGGGATCATTTAGACTAGCAACTAGTCCTTTTATTTCGCCTTCTGATATTTTATCTTTGTTTGGTAAGTTATCAATAGATTCTTTTTGAATTAAATTAATTACCTCTTCTCTAGTAGAAAATAAACCAGCAGAAGTAAGAGAAAATTTTGGTAAATACTTATCAGCTATTAGAATTCCACTAGTGGTAGCAAAAAGTAAACACAAAACACTTAGAATCGAAATTAAAACACTGTTTTTCACTGGCTTGGTTGGCATAATCTATATTTAGCCGATTTTTAAAGCCTTAGCAAGTAAATCTATAAATTGAAAATCGCTTATTAGTTAGTAAAGTATTATAAGCGAGTTTTTACAACATTTTGAAGTCTTCAGGAGATAATCTAGGGATTAACTAAAGTTTTAAAGTTTTAATCTCATCTTCAGAAAGAAATCTTTTTATTAAAAATGAGATTGCTAAATAAACTACAAGCATTAAAATCATAAAATTAATTACTTCATTCACGAAAGAACCAATTTTTATATCATAAAACTCAATTCCTGAGAGATTAACTTTTCCAATAATTTTACCAAGCAAGGGTTCGATTATATACTTAACAAAACTATCGACCAAAGTCTTTACTGCTGAGCCAATAATAACACCTAAAGCTAGCCCAATTACCCCAAACTTCTTCAAAAAACTAAAAAATTCTTCCACAAAGCTGATTGGTTTAGCAAAGGCTTGTTTAGATAAATCAAACTCACTTTTTATAAAATTCATGTATCAATTATTGCCTAAAAAGGCTTAGTTTGTCAATTACAACTTGAAATTTCTATAAAAAAATTATCTCGGATTTATCACTTTCAAATTTAACTACTAATTTTCTTTTAATTTCTCTTTGTACATAACTCCAAGTTTATGAATCTTTGGGGTAATTACTATGTTACAGTACCCTTGAGATGAGTTTAAATTATAGTAATTTTGGTGATAATCTTCAGCTGGATAATATTCCTTTAATTCAGATATTTCAGTAACTATTGGATCAGAATATAAGCCTGACTTTTCAATTTCTAATTTTGAATTAAGTGCGATTGCTTTTTGCCCTTCACCAATGTAAAATATAGCTGATCTATATTGACTTCCGTGATCAGCACCTTGTTTGTTCAGAGTTGTAGGATCATGTAAGTTCCAAAAAACTTCTAAGATTTGTTTCAAAGTAATAATATTTGAATCAAAACTAATCTCAACAGCTTCTGCGTGGCCGGTATCTCCAGAACAAACTTCTTTATAGCTGGGATTCAAGATATTACCGCCAGTATATCCAGAAACGACTTTTTCAACTCCTTGGAGCCTCTGAAAAACAGCTTCCAAACACCAAAAACAACCACCCGCTAAAACAATTTTTTGTATTGAAGACATTTTCAATTAATAAAATTGAGTAGATGAATTGTCAAAGTCATTAACTATTCTTTATACCAATTTTTTTGCCAATTTTGAATTTTTTTATGATCTCCTGAAAGCAGTACCTTAGGTACACTGAGGTCATTCCAAACCTCTGGCCTGGTGAACTGAGGGTGTTCAATATATGGCAATATTTCTTTCATCCATTTCTGATCATTGAAAAGATTAATATTTTCTAAAACACGTGTTTTAGATTCTAGATTATCTATATCTGATATACTTTTTAGAGTATTTTTAGCTCTCAAAAAAGAAGCATTTTCAGAATAAATATTTAAATTTTTGGAGAAAGAATCATGAGATACTGAAGTTTCTTTAGTTACAAAATCGGGTAATAACCTAGAAATAGATTCTATCAAAGACATCGCCGGAACTTCTCCACCATTAAGTACGAAACTACCAATTGAAATTTCCAAATCAACAGAATCAGAAACCCTAGCATCAAAACCCTCATACCTTCCACAGAGAATATTCAGCTCTTCAAAACCACTTAACCAGCTAACAATTTTTTGATCCAAACTAAAACCTCTTGGAGTTAGCATAATGGTAGCTTTTTTCAAATTTAATTTTTGTTGAAGTTCGTAAAATCTTGAATTATTTGGGATGACTCTACTATAGGTGTTATTGGAGACTTTTTTTGGATAAATGTTCTGTTGGGCTTCAAAACTTTTTAAAGCCTTAAATATGGGCTCTGGCTTAAGCACCATTCCACTCCCTCCACCAAAAGGTCTATCATCAACCTGTTTGTAATTTCCAATCCCAAAACCTTCTCGCCAGTTTACTAGTTCTACTTTTATAATCTCCTTAGCCAATGCTCTGGCAACCAAACTCTCACTTAAAAAAGAGCTGAGAATATTTGGATGCAAAGTGAATATTCTATACAACATAAAAAATACTCAATTCAAATTTTTCATTAATTTTCAATATAATACAAAATCAATATACTCTTATGGTTTCAAAACCTAATCCAGCTTAAATCTAGAACTTAAATTATTTATTACAAACAAAACTCCAAAATAAAATATAATTACAACATTACTTCTCCTCTACAAAATTAAAAATCCAGCTGGCAGCCCTATTTCTCATGAGTCTGTCAAAAGCTACATCTCTAATCCTGTCCGTTTCTAAATTACTATCAATTCCGTATTCTTGAGGTTTTTTACTCATTTCTTGAACAATAGTGTCTAACTCCGAAGGCTCAATTTTCTTGTCTACTTTGATTTCATAGACAGTTCTAAGAATATAAATCCACTTGAATTCTTTTACTAGATATTGATTAACTTGTTTTTTGATATCAATTTTGTCATCTAATACCTTATTTGTAATATCTGTGATTCCCGAATTAATCAAGGCCTGTCCCAGACTAACCCCTGTTTCAATAGCTTGTCTTTCTAAAGCCCCTAAAATTCTTGTTTCTTCAGCTTCAACCTGATCATTAGCTAAATTAAAATCTGGAATCAATTTTAAAACTTCTTGGATTATTTTTCTTTGCTTAGCTTCATTATTTATATTCTCAGTTTCTTTTTCATAAAAATCTTTAAGAAAATCTACAAACTTTTCTGGACTTGGAAATTGTTTTTTTGCTTCTACAGAATTGCTAAATATATCTTCAAGATTGTTAAATTTTGGTTCAAGAATTTTTTTAACTGTTACTGAATACTTTATGAGTTGAGTTTTTTTAGAGCCTGAGGTTATTGGAAGATCAACATTAAAATCTTTCTGCTCATTGGTTTTTAGACCAATTAAATTATTTTCAAACTCAACAGGTAGTTCTTTAACTCCCAGGGTATAGCTTCGATCTTTTATATCTTTAGTTTCTTTTTCTACAGTTTCAGTTAGATTCAGAGTCACTCTAGACTTTGCTGTGACTATTTCACCAGTTTCTTCATATTCATTGAAAGAAGCTAAAAATTTACTTTTTTCTTGGGATATAAAATCTTCAATACTAAGCCTGTCTGGCAGGTCTTTAGGGTCAATTTTTGGAAGAGTTAGTTTCTCTAAAGGATCAAGATCAATTTTGGGTAATAAACTTAGTACAACCTTAAATTTAAAACCTTCGCTAGTTTCTGGACCAGCCTCACTATCTAAATCAATGCTTTGATCTCTAATTACTCTATTTTCTGACTGAACTACTTTGCGAGCTTCTGCCAAAGCCTCATCAGCAAATTTAGATACTGTTTCCCTCAAAATCGTATCTTCTACAGCTGCCTGGTTTATCTGCTGCAGAGCCAAATTTTCAGGGGCTTTACCTTTGCGAAATCCTGGAACTTCTACATTTTGGAGGATTTGACTGAATAACCTAGCTCTCCAAGGTTTGTAGGTGTCGTTTTCTACTAAATATTCAACTACATAACTGGTTTCACTATCGTACTTACTTGATATTACTTTTGGCATAATCATTTAAAAGTCTGTTTTTAAGGTAGTTTTGTCAAGATGGATCAGCTAGGCTTGATTTTTAATCTAATTTAAACTTTAAACAACTAATTGATTAGACCGATTTTCTAAAAAAACTAATTTATTAACTCCGATTGCTAAATTAAAAATGGTAATAAAAAATCTCTCCTTTAGGGAGAGACTAATTGTACCGGCTTTGGCTTACTTTCCCCTGGATTTGCATCCAAGTATCATCAGCGGAACTGCGTTTCAAGACTCTGTTCGGAATGGGAAAAGTTGGTTCCACAGCCCTTGAAAAACCGATGTAACTATAAAGTCAAATTTTTTTTAAAATGTCAAGAGTTAAGTTCTAGCTTTAGTATAAAATGTCCTACAATACTATTTGGTCTAGAATATTTTAGATAATCTGTGTTAAATAACTTCGAGTATTTATATTCAGTTTCATAGACTAATTCCTTCAAAAAAACTGGAATCATAGTCTCATTTTTGAGCTTGTAAAATGGTAAACAAAAAATAATTTCTGGGATTTTTAATTCAAAAGCTTCTCGAATCAAACTTCTCCAAATTATTTCCAAACTATCCCATTCTCTTTTTATTTCGTCTTTACCTGGGAGATACTTAAAGTTCTTACCTAAAAACCCTTCTGTTACTATAGATATAGTTTTTGGATCAATTTCAGACAAGAAAGTAGCTTTTTTTAATTCACTAGCATCTAAATCAAAAACTTCTTTCAATTCTCCTAGATTAGATTTTTCTATATTGTTTCTTTCCCAAAACTGACTTGCATAATTGTAATTTTCTTTCATTTCCTGACCTAGTTCACCGCCTTCGATATCAGATAAATAAAATTCTTTCTTTAAATCCAGACCAGCTGCTAAAACCCTAGCATGTCCTGCAAACGGATCCCAAACGATATCTTTTTCAGTAAAATTGAGAAGTGTTCTGGCAAGTTTTAAGTTAATCAGTCCTCTGGAAATATCCCCTTTTGGTAAGCTGGAATCAAGAATTGCCCAGAATTGCTGATCTACATATTGCAAAATATGTCCCAGAACTATCTGATCTTTAAAAACATACAAAATTATCCAATTTTTAGCTTGTTTCCAGTGTCCATAATTTGGTAATTCACCTAAACTAAGTAAATTAATCTTTTTAACTCCGTTTTTTTTGCTAATTTCCAAAGCTTGGGGGTGCAAATCTTTAGGGAGAACCAAACCTAATTTTTTAAATGAAATTTCTGGTGATTTCAAAAACTTTTCTAAAGCATCAAGAAGTAACCTATCTCTATAATCGTCTTTAGACCATGATTGAATGACTTTTCCAGAATATATCAACGATCCTGTTTCTTTAACTTTTATCAAAGAATTACTAAATAACCAATTAGAATCAAAGCTAAAATCTTTATCTTTACTTAAAAAAGCAAATTCAGCCAGTCCCAGATCTTTCTGGTGGCCTAGTTTGTAAAAATATTGCTGGGTTGAGTTAGTTTCCACTTTCAGAGATTTCTTTAAGTTTTACCCTTTGTCCAATTACCTTTCTAAAACTAAGCATAGCGGTATAGGAAGCCAGTATATAATAATCTTTTTTAGAATCAATTAAATTCACTAATAATCTGTCCAAAGACTCAAAATAATTTTCAGAGTTTAGTTCTGACCCAGCATACTCAAGCCTCAAAAGCATATCCAGACCTCTAGTTCCGCCAGTATAAATTTCATTAATTTTTTGGCTATTTATAAAATTCTCCAAGTCACTGTCCCAAAGCCAGGAAACATCTCGTCCATCAGCGATATTATCATTGATTAAAATTACTAAATTGATAGCATTGTTAGTGTTTTCTTTTTTTATATAATCCAGAACTTGATTGAACCCCGCTGGGTTTTTGATTAATAATATCTCCACAATATTCGACCCCAGATTTATCTTTTCACCTCTGCCAAATACTGGCTGAAAGTCTTTAATTGCCTCGATTGCTGTGTCACCGAAATTATCATACCCAATCAAAAAAGCAGCTAAAATATTGTAAATATTAAAGGTTCCAGGCAAATTAGTCTCGATTAGAATTTTCTTATTGGGTTGAACTTTGAAGTTTTTAGTTTTTAGTTCAAAACTATTATTTGTTATATTTGTTGCTACAAAGTTTTTAGTAAAAGTTAACTCAGTTTTGCTAAATTCCTCAAATTTTGGTTTTTCATCAGTTTTTAAATCTAAACCAAAGCCGTAAAGCTTACCTTTGTAATTTTCTACACACGACAATAGTTTTTGGTCGTCAGAATTCATTAACAGCTTAAAATCTAAAAAATTATGCTGTTTACTTATTATTTTCAGGCTTTCTTTAAAAAAAGAAAGGGTTTTGTCTACTTCTCCGTAAGCATCAAGCTGATCTCTAAAAACGTTGGTTAGAACTAAGGAATCTGCCTGCACATACTTTACTAAAATTGGTAAACTCGCTTCCTCCACTTCCAAAATTGCCACACTAGATCGACTATTTCCCAAAATATTCAAATCCAAAAGTAGGCTGGAGGCAACACCCCTTAAAATGTTAGCCCCGCCACGGTTTGTACAAACTTTATAATTATTTTTTTCATAGATATCCACTAGAATAGCCCTGGTTGTGGTTTTGCCATTTGTTCCTGAGATTAGAATTATCTCCTGGAAATTCTTAGTAATTGGCCCGAGAATATCAATAAAATACTTTTCTACTATCAATCCTGGGAGCGCTGTACCACTACCTTTTCCTAAAAACTTACTCAGACTTGCTAATAGGTTCGCGAGTATCAGGATTAAAATAATTTTAAACTTAGTCATCAGTTGATTTGAAAGAAAATTATAAAACTTTTTTACAATATAAGACTTGTTGCTTTATTTTGGAGCAGGGATCTTTTCAACTATGGCTTCTAAAAGTTCAGCTACTCCCTCACCCGTTTTTCCGCTCACAAGCATAATACTATCCTGGGTATATCCCAAAACCCTACATATTTCTTCACTTCTAGTTACGATATCTGCGTTTGGAAGATCAATTTTGTTTAAAACTGGAATAATCACTAAATCTTGCTCCATAGCCGCATAGAGATTTGCTAAAGTTTGAGCTTGAATTCCCTGCGTAGCGTCTACTACTAAAACAGCACCTTCACAAGCAGCTAAAGAGCGTGAAACCTCATAAGAAAAATCTACATGTCCAGGAGTATCAATTAAATTAAGAATGAATTCTTGTTTTTTTGATTCTGAAAAATAGTTCATTCTCACTGGTTGCAGTTTAATTGTAATACCTCGCTCTCTTTCTAGATCCATTTTATCAAGAGCTTGATCTTTCATATCTCGAGAATTGATAGTTCCTGTAATTTCCATCAAACGGTCAGCTAAAGTACTTTTGCCATGGTCAATATGGGCAATGATACAAAAGTTACGAATAGAACTAAGCATAGTTATCAATCTTATAGTCAAAATAGGCTTTGTCAACAATTATAGCAGTTTTTCAGAATTTAAAATATCAAAATTCAAACCAAAACACGTGTTTTAGAAGCTAATAATCCTTTAATAAAGGCATTTAGTGACTATAAGTCACAGCCCGTATAGTTCTTGACAAGGTACCTGTTTTTTTTCTTACTACTTTCTGTAGTACCAAACCTTCAGATCAATACACTACATATAGACTTAATCTACATGTAGTCCTCTTCAAAGACTTGCTAAACTAATGTAAGTTAAAATTCTTGTACCATGATTTGCCCCAAATGCCATTATCTAGATACTAAAGTCTACGACACTAGACTTACAAACAATCGCAGATCTACTCGGAGGCGTCGTGAGTGCCAAAAATGCCAGTACAGATTTACAACTTTAGAAGAAGTTAAGATTTTGGATCTTTATGTGGAAAAAAGGAACGGCCAAACTGAATTATTTTCAGAGCAAAAACTAGAAAAAGGCATCCTCAAAGCTTTTAACAAAAGAAGCATAAATAACGAGAGCATCTCAGCTTTGGTTCAAAAAACTATGGAAAATATAATGGAAATCGATAAAAATCCCATAAAATCAATAAGAATAGGGAAATTAGTCCTTAAAAACCTCAAAGAAATTGATGAAGTTGCTTACATTTGCTACTGGGCAATGTTTGGAAATTTTGAAACTGCTGAGGAATTCAACAAATTATTAAAAGAAGTTCAAAAAGATTAATTTTTATTCAAATGTCTAATACCCTACTAAACCCAAATACCCACAGATACGTAGTTTTTACAGAGGAAGCTAATCAAAAAATTGTAGAAATGTGTGATAAACAAGAAGCCAACTTGTGGCTTTCATCTGACATCAACCTAATGATAGATGCTGCTGATTGGTTAAAATTATCACCCCAAGAGCAAAGTTATTTAAAACAAGTTTTGGCTTTTTTTGCAGCCTCCGACGGAATTGTAAATGAGAATATTGCCACAAACCTTATTGAAGAAGTGCAAATTCCTGAAGTTCGGTATTTTTACTATTTCCAAAGCATGATGGAAGCTGTTCACTCCAAAGTTTATTCACAGTTAATCAACACTTTTATTCCTTCAGCATCTGAAAGAAATTCCCTTTTTGACTCCATAAACACCCACCCAATTATCAAAAAGAAAGCTGACTGGTGCTTTAAATGGATGAACAGCGAGACAGCTAGTTTTAGTCATAAGTTAGTTGCTTTTCTGGCCGTTGAGGGAATCTTTTTTGCTGGTAGTTTTGCGGCAATTTTTTGGATTCGAGATAGAGGAATCCTTGCCAACAGTTTAGGAGTTGCAAATGAATATATTAGCCGGGATGAAACACTTCACGCCGAATTTGCTTGCCTACTTTACAATGAATTTTGTAACGATTTAACCAAAGAAACAATCACCGAAATTTTACTTTCAGCTTTAGAACTTGAAAAAGAATTTTTATCCCACGCCCTTCCAGACAGACTTTTTGGAATGAATGCTGATTTAATGAACCAATATTTAGAATTTGTAACTGACACCTGGCTTTCTATGTTGAACTGCGAAAAAGTATTTAATGTGAAACAGCCTTTTGCTTTTATGGAAACTATCGGACAAGCTAGAAAAGATAATTTTTTTGAAAAAAGCCGCACCAACTACGCCCGCCAAACAGAAAATAAAGTTTTAGATTTTAATTTAATTTAAAGAAAGAAAGCTATGTCGCCTAATCTAACTAATTTGATCCAATTCATGGAGTTTATAAATAAGTTTAAACTTATTAAACGTACGGTATTTGTAGCTGGTGAAAATCCCAAAAGACGAGAAAATGACGCTGAACATAGTTTTGAATTAGCAATGGTGGGTTGGTATTTAGTTGATAGCTTGAAACTGGATTTAGATTTAAATAAAATTTTGAAATATTCATTAACCCATGATTTAGTAGAAATTTATGCTGGAGATATAGATTCTTTTATGTATCCAAATGAGGATATTTCTAAGTTAAAAGAAGAAAATGAACACAAAGCTTTTGAGCAAATTAAATTAGAATTTAAAGATTTTCCAGAGATGCTAAAATATATTCAAGAGTACGAACAAAAACTAGACCGAGAAAGTGTGTTTGTATATGTACTTGATAAAGTTATTGGGGATTTTGGTTGGAATTTCATTTATAAAGGTACCTTAAAAGAGTGTGGTATCTCAGAACAAGCTATGTTAACAAGGCGAGATCAAAAAATATCCCGATTTCCTTTATTTTTAGATTATTATAATGAAGCTTTGGATTTATGGAAACAAGATCCAGATCAATTTGCTGAAATAAATTTCGTTCCTGAATGGAAAAAAAATCTAGAAACAGGTTATATTAAGTTTTAAAAAATCTTTCAAACTTCAGCCTATTAAATAAATTTATTACAATCATTATGCAAATCAAAACTTCTTCCGGACTTGAGGATATCGATTTTAACAAAATCCTTCAAAAAATTGAAAAATATTCCGAGGGCCTGCACCCCCTTGTGGATCCAGATTTGGTAGCTCAAAAAACTATTCAGAGTTTAATAGATGGAATTACCACTGGCGAACTAGACAATCTGTCTGGTGGAATAGCAGCTAATTTTACAAACAAACACCCTGATTATTCTGTCCTTGGAGCCAGGCTTTTGATGAGTAGGCTTCATAAACAATTGAAAGTTCGAGAGGTAAGTTTCACCCAAAACATAGCTAGACAGTTTAACCAGGTAAATCACGGTAAAAAATCCAGTCGAGTATCCAAAGAAATGTACGAGTTTTGCGTAAAATATGAAAAGGAACTGGAAAGCATAATCAACTACGAATTAGACTTCAATAATTATGACTACGGAGCCATCACTTCCTACATAAAAAGCTCATTGAGAAAAATTGATAATGATACTGCTGAAACCCCAAATCAAATGTTTTTGAGAGTGGCTGTAGGCCTACATATTCCTAAAAATCGTTCAAAAGAAGAATTAGATAGTTTCGAAGACTACGCTGGGTTTAGACCCGAAACCTACCGCTTAATGACACTTTCCGACGAGCAAAAATTAGTTGAAATCCAAACCTATTATTTAGAGCTCGCAAACCGAAAAATCTCACCTCAAAGCCCAATTATTGTGCACGCTGGAAGCGAATTAAACCAAATGCCTAGCTGTTATTTACAGTATTGTGGAGATAGTCTTACTGGCGACGCGTACACAAACACAGGTGTAGTAAAAGGAATTATGGGATCTTTGACTCAGCTAGCTGCCCAAGGAAAAAGTGGCGGAGCTACGGGGGTAAATATTAGTGATCTGCGATCAAATGGTAGTTATATTAGTAAAACTGGTGGAAACTCAAACGGAATATTGCCTTTTATGAAGATGTTTGACTCCTCAATTGCAGCTATTAATCAAGGTGGTAGACGGGCAGGGGTTTGCACACTATATTTAGAACCTTGGCACAAAGATGTCTTAGACTTTTTAGATGCTGGCGATCATTTTACTATTGAAGAAAAACGATGTAAGCATATTTTCTACGCCCTATACACAAACGATTTGTTTTTCAAGAGAATGCTGGAGGATAAAAACGAGGCTAAATGGACACTATTTGACCCTGCAGATGTCACGGCACGACTTGGCCACTCTTTTTCAGATGTTTTCGGGGACGAGTTTGAAAGAGAATATTTAATGCTAGAAGCAGAAGGGCTAGGGCAAACCATACCTTTAATGGAAGTTTGGAATAGGGTTTGTAAATTAATTCAGATTAGTGGAAATCCTTATATAGTTCACAAGGACAGCATGAACGCAAAGAGTAATCAGCAAAATATTGGAATCATTAAAGGTTCGAATGTATGTACTGAAATTACTTTAGTTTCAAATAGTGATGAGACTGGTGTTTGTGTACTGAGCTCTATTTCACTACCTAGATTCGTAAATACCCAAACTAAAACTTTTGATATTGAGGCTTTAATAGAAACTTCCAGGATAACTACCAGAACTTTGAACAATGTTTTAGATATTCAACACTACCCAACTCCAGAAACCCGAAATTCATGCCTGCGAAGTCGAGCAATTGGTATCGGTGCTCAGGGTCTGGCCGATGTGTTTGCTATTTTAAAAATTGATTTTGATAGTTCTGAAGCTAGAAAGTTAAACAAGGAAATTTATGAAGCAATGTACTATGGTTGTATGAAAGAAAGTATGGAACTGGCAAAACTTGAAGGACCCTACAACTACTTCGAAAATTCACCAGTTTCTAAAGGAATTTTGCAATTTGATATGTGGGGAGTAAACTCTGAAGATTTATTTTTGGGATCTGAAAAATGGGAAGGGTTGCGTCAAGATATTATTAAATATGGAGTTCGAAACAGCGAAGTAACAGCTTTAATGCCTACTGCTTCAAGTTCAATTCGAATGGGTAACAACGAAATGCACGAGCCCTTCACCCGAAACATCTACATCAGGCAATATATTGGCGGGTCTGTGCGAATTGTAAACAAATATTTAGTGAGTGATTTACTTGAAATTGGCCTTTGGAATGAGGATATTTGTAACCAAATTATCTACAATGATGGCAGCGTGCAAGGAATAAAAGAGATTCCAACTGAAATTCAAAATCGATACCGCACAGCCTATGAAATTGACTTTAAATCCACAGTTGATATGATGGCCGACCGCAGTCCATTTGTTTCGCAAGCCTCGTCCTTTAACCATTTTGTAACCTACCAAGACAGCGGCCCAACAGCCTTCACTCAACGAATTGTTTACGCCTGGAAAAAAGGTCTAAAAACCCTTTCCTACTACATTCATACAGAAGCTGCTTCCACAGCTAAAAAAGAGCTTGGCGGATTATCCAAAAGTGTAGAGTCGCCAGTTTTGAAAGAGGAGATTTTAATCGACTTAAAAATCAGTGACGGAACTGAAAATGGCGTTTCGGGTTTTGATCAAAACAATTTTCCAAAAGCTGAAGAAAATACTGGCTTTACCTCCGAGCAAATGAAAATTTTAAGTACCGGAGGGGTCTGCGACCTTAGCGACCCAGATTGCGAAGAGTGCCAGAGTTAAGAAATGTAGCGACGATCACGGGTTGCCATGAATTAGGAATTAAAAATCAATAATCAAAAATTGAGCGCCGCTACTCCAACTTCCATGTCACCATAAAACCCGAATAATCGAAATAAACATACAAAAATACTATGACTACGAGGAGTAAGGCCCCTTAGAGGTTGAAACAGAGTCTTCTTCTAGATGAGAGGCATAGGAAGAACTGCGGGATAATTTTCATTTTAAACCAAAACTATTTTACACCAAGTTACATTAATTTAAATAGTAAAAAAGGAATAACTTGAAATGTTAAAAACCTACGAATTAAAATATAAATCACTAGATTAGAATCAGTTTAGAGATATAATTCACCCAAAGGGAGCTACTTTTTTACCGATGGAACTTATTTAAATCACGAAGAAATTTTAAATTCGTTTAAAGAAACTTGAGAAGTTATTAAAAATAAAAAATACCATATTCAAATTAAAATAATCCTAAAGACAAGACAAAAACAACTTGCTAAATTAATCCCCCCTAGCTTTATAATTTCAACTAGACTAATTCCTAAGCCACTCGTTTTGCCCAGAGTTTTGCACGTATCCCCTTAGCTCTAAAAGGCTTAAAATAGAAGCTAAATCTGTAATTTTCAGGTTAAGTTTTGTAGCGATTTTTTCAATGTTGATAGCGTTCAAATCCAAGCTATTATACACGTTTT
>Ga0105044_10001887_pt1 | contig 28395 bp, 29 predicted proteins | sample MAT01_FD_78092 | JGI IMG/M metagenome (GOLD analysis project Ga0105044, IMG submission 78092) | Freshwater microbial communities from Lake Fryxell liftoff mats and glacier meltwater in Antarctica - MAT-01 | ecosystem: Environmental > Aquatic > Freshwater > Ice > Liftoff microbial mat | place... | reverse complement strand
TTGCTGTTAAAACATGAGAAGGTTCAATAGACGCAGAAGTGCAAGCACTTCCATTGCTCACAGCAATAAGAGGTAAATCATTATCTGTGTTGCTTAAACCCATAATTACAGCATCTGAATCAGTACCACGAAATAATAAATTGGAAGTATTGTAAAGTCTGTTTTCGACATTACCATTAACAGAAGTCCCATCAATTTTTAGTAATTCGCTTTCTAAATAATCTCTCAAAGCACCTATACTTTCAGCATTTTTTGACATTTCCTTTTGTGCTATGGAACAAGCAGCACCTAAAGCAACAATACCCGGCACATTTAGCGTTCCGCTTCGCATACCCTTTTCATGCCCGCCACCATGCAAAAAAGCAGGTATTTTGACACGGTTCATTCTTTGGCGAACAAACAAAGCACCTACTCCTTTTGGAGCATTAAGTTTATGACCGCTTAGACACAATAAATCAATGCCTAATTCATCAACATTGATAGGTATTTTGCCGACAGCTTGTGTAGCATCAGACATAAACAATGCTCCAAAACTATGAGCCAATTCAGCTATTTCCTTTATCGGTTGTATGACTCCAGTTTCATTATTGGCAAGCATGACAGACACTAAAATAGTATCATCACGCAAAACAGATTTGAGTTCCTTAAAATCAATCAAACCATCTGCCTTTACAGGCAAATATGTAACCGCAAATCCTTTGTTTTCCAAATATTGACAGGTATCTAAGACAGCACTATGTTCGGTTGACACAGTTACAATATGCTTGCCTTTTGACTGGTAATTTTCAGCGACACCTTTTATTGCAAGGTTTATCGCTTCAGTTGACCCGCTTGTAAAGACAATTTCGTGTGCCTCTGCACCAATTAAATCAGCAACTTGAACTCTAGCAGACTTGACAGCTTCGTAAGCATTGACACCAAACTGATGTGTGCTATTTGCATTTGCAAACTCATTGGTAAGAAAGGGCATCATCGCATCCAAGACCCTTTTATCAATTTGGGTTGTTGCGTTATTATCTAAATAAATGACTTGTTTTTTAGCTCCCATTTCTATTTGACAAATTTAAGAATTTGAAGGGTTCTTTCGGCAAACAATTGCAAAATAAACTTATCAATAAGCCAACGCAGCAGTCACACACATTTGCAAACCCCTACAAGCCAACGCACAGAACAAAGTTTGCAAAAGAGTGTGCCTGCCCGACCCAAAAAGAAATTCATTTTGCTTCTTCCCACCCTTCGGTGTTTTAATTTTTTTATCCAACGCACAGTGCAAACTTGGACAGACATCGCTTCTATATTATTTCGCTTCAGACAAAATATGTGCAAACTTGACACGACACACCTAAGGACGGACAGAAGGGCAACCGCTAACATCACCTCCTCTGAAAACCATTAAACTACCTCCCAAAAGCGTTATTTTAAGCTAAAATCACCGCTTCGTCGTCGTAATATTTGTTGAAATAAATAAAACCAGCTTGGCTTGCGCGATGGGGTTTTGCATATTTCAACAAATTATTTAAATCATTAATCTCACACTCCTACTTGCCTAAATTTATTAGGGAACTATACCCGTTTATGTGCTATTTTTTTGACGCTAAATGCAACAACAAACTGGCTCGTTTTGCATTACGGTATTTTATTCGCAAGTCAACCAAACGCAATTTGCTCGCGTTTTGAGGAGTGATAAAATTCATTTGCTTTAATTTTTCGAAAGGTAGTATCTCTTTTTGAACTTATTTGGTAGTTTTGAGTGAGGTGTAATGTGAGACCCGATAGCTAGCGGGCCTGATGTTAGTGGCAACCAAATCAGACAGTAATAAATAGACAAATAATGAAGACTTTTATTTCAGACTTAATTCCAAAACTTCAAAGGTTTTCACAGAAACTTGATAACTTAAATTTACTGACAAATCAACATTGGGTAGTTATTGACGACATAAGTAACAATAAGAATGTTTATATATTTCGTGCAAACAACGATTTACTAATTTCTCAAAACGGAAAAGTAGAGAAAGCTAAATGGGAATATCTTGGCAATAACGCTTTGCTCATTGACAAAAAAGATGAAAGTTACCTTTTTAAGCATGGCTTTTTTGATGAAAATATTTTAGCGTTAAAGGTTGACAGTAAAGACGAGTATGCTTTCCTAATAAATGAAAATAAATATGATGGTGAACTCAACTCGTTAGAAAAGGTAATTGATTTTTTAACTAAAAAATACATTGAACCACAACTTAGAAAAAACATTATTGAAACAACTGGTATTGAATTAATAGATATCAAGCAGTTGAAAGAAACCGAAGTTGTAATTGTAGCTTTTGAGACTGACAAAGGAAAAATTGAAATTGAACAGAATAATTCATTTTCATACCCTGAACCTGGAAAAAAAGCATTTTTAAATGGCAAACCCGCTGCAACAGGCAAATATAAATTTGGATTTATGTGGTACGTTCATATTGAAAATGGAATGGTAATAGAAGTGACAATGCTATGAGAAGAAAATTGGCAGCAGCTAACAGCAGTAACCGTTGCACAACCCCAAATTTAAATCAGTATCAACGCTAAACAGGTAAATCCGCAAAGCGTTAGTTCGTTTTAACTATTGCAAATATTATTAAAAATGGTGGCAGCAGCGGCCTTATTAAATATTTTCAAGCTCTCTTAAATAAATTGCCAAACATTTCTAAAAGGCATATCGCAACAACTCAAACAACAACATTTCGTTCAGTCCATTTTTTTGATGGCAACCAAGATTGGATTTTTTAATTAAGTCCCCCGTTTGTGGTATTTTTCTTACACGGTAGTCATTATACTTTTACCAAATAATAAAACATTTGTTTTTTTAAAACGCTTTTTTCAATTAAATCAAAAGTTTTCAATCAGTAAAATTTTAAAAACCGAACATCATGGCAAAAAATCTTTTTAAAGCCGCTAAAACAACCGGCAAAAACAACACGCTTCCCAAAAAAAGAACTAGTGTGAAAGACAAAAAACGAACGTCAACGAAAGAAAAAACTTACGAGGAGGCTTCTGGCTCCGTAAAAAAAACATTTCGGCTGAAAGCAGTAAAAGAAAAACCAGGCTCTCTAAATAAAGAGAAGGGTAAGGTGTCAGTAAGAAAGCCTAAACTAAAGTTGAACAACCCTAAAAATGATGTTGCTGCTTCAAAAAAGAAAGCATTAGCAAAAGGAAAGGTTATTTCAGACAAAAAAATTAAACCAAAAACAAAAAAGGGTGTCACGGCCTCAAACAAAGCAAAAAAGATGATTAGGCCTAAGCAAAAAGCAATGAAAAAGGCAGGTTGGTCTGGCGGTTTAGGTATTACAAGACAAATGTTGCCAAAAACGAATTTTAAATTTAAAATGATTAAAAAACCAATTTTAGCGACAACAACCGTGGGTCTGAGTGGTGGTGGAACTATTAAAATGGAATTTGGTCGTAATATGCAAGCCGTTTCGAAGTTTACGTCAAAGGGCAAGCCTGCAGAAACTGAAGGAAATTGGACCTGCAGTGTAAACAGTGTGTCTGCAGAAATAATCAATAGAGATAATGCCATCCTTAACCCACAGTTTCACAAACTTTTTGTTGGTGGTGTTTATGATATTAACAATATTGTAAATGGTAAATATAATGAAGTGCCATTTACGCGAAAACCATTTACGTTAGTAAATTTCAATTCCGAGGCAAAAAATGCTATTACCGAAGTTAAATCTCCTCCCGATTCTGGGAAAGTGCAACAGGCAATACAAGACCTCACGTATGGTATAAAGATATCGAGTGCAGGAAAGGGCATCTCGAATAAATTTGAAATGGCCTCTTTGGAATCATTCTTTATGAAGACTGGAGGTAGCGGATATTACCTCGGCTTCGGGGGCAATGCAGATTTCGACTTCAAGTCCAAAACAAAAACGCATAAATACGTATTGCAATTCAGTCAAGTTTACTACACCATTTCAGTAGGTTCACTTAAAGAGCCAAAAGACTTTTTTTATCTTACTTCAGAAGGCAATGAAGCTGGTGCTATTGACCAGAACAAAATAGACCCCAATTGGGTATATATAGATTCTGTAAGTTATGGCCGTTTACTGTATGTAGTATTTGAATCCAAATATGACCTTACGGAATACGGTTTCAGCGCGGACGTGTATGCAGATTTTGGGGTTTTAGGCGCAGAAGCACATTATGATGATAGGCAATTAAAAATAATGGAATCCATAAGCTATCAAATTGGGTTCGTAGGCGGAGATGCAAAAGCAGTGGGTAAGCTCTTAGGCGCAAATTCGCTCAAAGAATTGAAAAAAAGGATTGATGCCTATTTTCAAAATACTAGCGGGGCCGAAAAAATAGCCTTTACATTAGCAACGTTAGATCAAGCTACAGTAGGCACTCGCATGATTACAGCATATACATCCAGACAATGCGGGCCTATAACTAATAAATTCAGGGTTACATGGCTTACAGTGCAAAATACGAAAAACGACGATTCCGGTTCTGCTGGGGAATTTAGAACAACAGTTCGCATTAAAGCTATTGGCGGTAATGGAAAATCTGTTATGGATGTCGACAAGAGAAACAAAGCATTGGCCGAATGGGAAAAACTGCCTAAACACGCAAAAAAACTCGTTGCACCGCCATGGACTTTTACCAAAGGAACTGGAAACAATCCATTAGAATTAAAGGAAGGCGAATCCTGGAAAGCAAATAAGGTTATAGAGTTTGAATTACCTAAAGATGATAAAAATGCCAAAATTGCCATTCGAGTAGATGCCGTAGAATATGATGATTTTGATAATGATAAGTATGATGAGAATACCTGGCAGAAAAAAATAAGTGAAATTACTACCGTTACGCCGGTTGTATTAGTTACAAACGAGGGTGCTGGTAGAGTTACCTTTATTTTGCAGGTAGAACCAATATACTAACCCTAAAAGGCCTGAAAAATAATTTTTTTTCGGGCCTTTTTTGCCAAATTAATTAATTGAAAAAGTAAGGTAATATTTAGATGGGTTAAATTAACATGTCCAACCTTCCGAACATCGTCATCTTGCTCCATTACTTTATCCAAACTTTAAAATGCAATTTAATCTCGGTTTGTGTTTACAATAATTCCCACGTTTTACAAATCTGTCTCATCAATTATTTTTATTTTGTTATTTTTATACGCTTGTTTACATTGGACTCAGTAGTTATCGATTGTTAAATTAGTGGATTAGTTTTTTTTTACACAGGCGTTAGCAGTCATTGTAACGGGCGGCATAGATCATTAAAATAACATATGGAAAATATTCTTTTTGACTTCATTTCAAAATACATCTCTCTTTCGGAAGACGAAAAGAATACAATGATGTCTTTGGACATCTTTCGCACTTTAAAAAAAGGGACAATTTTACTCAAAGAAGGACAGCATTCTGTTGACGGCTATTTTGTATTACAAGGTTGTATAAGGACGTTTTATGTTATTGACGGAGAAGAAAAAACAACTGAATTTTATACCGAAATGGAAGGCATTACGCCTAACTGCGTCCTTAGTAAGCAACCTTCTGAATATTTTATTTCGTGTGTTGAAGACTCAATTATTACTGTTTCAAATCCAGATATGGAGGTTGAAATATTTGAAAAATTTCCAAAATTTGAAACACTTTGCCGAGTTCTTTCTGAAAAGCTTTTGGCTAAAAATCAAAGTTCCTTTGATGAATTTAAAACTTCGTCTCCCGAACAACGGTATTTAAATCTTCTGCAAAACAGACCAGATTTGCTACAACGGGTTCCTCAACATCAATTAGCAAGTTATTTAGGCATTAAACCGCAATCTTTAAGTCGGATACGAAATAGATTAATTGAAAAAAAGACTTAGACTCAATATCTTTATTAACTTAAGTGAACGGTTTTTAGTCTTCCATCAATCTACTTTTGTGGCATCATTTAATTTTAACAAAAAAAAATATGCGCAAGAAAATTCTATCCATTGTTTTAGTTCTGTTTTTGGCAAACTCATTTCAACTTAAAGCACAGTATCCTAAAAAAGATACTACTTATAAAAAGTGTTTTGTCGGCAGCACGCTTTTTTTGCTTGGAAATTTTAGCTCAATAAACCGACCTGATTTCGCACAACTAAATTTAGGCTATCGTATCACGGGCAAAGACGCTGTATCACTTGAATTAAAAACATGGAAATATGCTTGGTCTTTGGGAATACCATTTGGCAAATCTTTTCAAGCACCGGCCGAAGAGTTTCCGGGTTATATCAGAGAGTATGGATTTGCTCTTGCCTATCAACATTTTTGGTGGAAAGGTTTATACACCGGTATTCACGTTATGAATGTTTGGCAGTCGTTTGTTGGTAGTGAAGGGGAAAAAATTGACAATGGGTTTCAGATTTTTAATACTTACAGAGCGGGATACCATTTCAAACTATCTAAAGACAGGTTTTTTATTGAACCGTCTATCGCTATAACACATCGACCATATCACACCCAAATGCCTGAAGCATTTAAACAACTTGACGATAAAAATTCTAAATTCTTTTTCGGAGAACCTGGCCTTCATTTTGGGTTTAACTTTTGACAATTTTAAATCTACATTTAACACTATAGCGTGGTAACTACAGGCGAAATAATTTTTTCTTGGACCTCCGCACGGCCCATCCTACGTAAAACCGTAAACTAACAATAAGGCGAAACAAGAAGAAGCGAATAAAAAAATGATTGATGACACAAAATTTAAAGATGGCATTATAACACCAACATAGCAATAATAATAATTCCTTTAAATTGAAATCCGCAAGCGTATTTGAATTAAATACAAATTAAAAGCATGGACGTGCTACAAGCAATTACAAAAATGAAGCTTGTAGTGCTTAATTAAGCATTTCTGTTAAAATGGTTGTTAGACCAAGAGGGAAGTATAATAAAAAGTTAGATAGTGTATGATAACTTTATACAATACCCTTTAGTGGACATAGTAAAATAGTTGCCAATAGGCTTGACCGCTGCACAACCACTGATTTCACAAAACGATTAATTGTTCATGATTATGCTTATGAAAATAAATATGCAACTGGAATTATTGCTGGCGACACAATCGGAGACACTACTGGTGTAAGTATTGAAAATTTAAATAATTTAAAAGCAAAAATTTATAGCTTTGGAAAATATATTTTTATAATGAGTGGACCAACCTCAAACTTAAGTGTGCAAATCTACGTTTTAAAAGGTAATTTAATACTAGAACAACCAATTAACAATTCAGCAACCGCAACTAAAATGTAGAATTATTTAAATGGAATATATTTAGTAACACTTACCAGTGATGATAAGCAATATGTGAAAAAGGTGTTTATCGTATAATTTTAAGCCAAATAAATGAAACTCTTGATTGCGTTGGTTTAAAATACGATTCCCCAATACGGTCGACTTACACTTGAATATTTTTCATTTGGTATCATTTTCATCCAAATCGTTATGATTATCGCCTCCAATGCTATAATAATTATTCTCCTCATCTTCATTTCCAATTCCTTCGTCGTCGTCGTCTAGCTCAGAACCGGGAACATCAAGATCTATTCCGGATTCAATATCATCATAGTCCATTTCGTTTAATTCATCGGGGTTTTCATTTGGCGATTTTAAGACTGAGGGGTCTTCAGGATCTAAATCTTCCTCTTCAATATTATTACGATAAATATCCTCTTTAGCTGAATATTTTGGGTAGCCCGGGAATCCTTTTCCTTTCTCACCCTTACTTATGATTTTTCTTTTTTCGTTCTTCATTTCCATTTTTTAATTCGTTCTATTTAACAAAGATGGTATTGAAAAAACCAGAAGTGTTACACATGCATATTTAAATTTTATATGAATTGCCTGCAAACTTATTAGGGTTGCCACGGATGATATTAATTTATTATTATGAAGAAAAAACAAGCTGGGACAGAAAATAGTGATGCGCGCTATTAAAAAATGTTTCCTTTATGTTTCTTATGGGCACTCTTGCTAGCTGAAGGTTTCGTGATTTTAAGTTTGTGCCACGTAGTAAAGCACCAAATCGTTATAAGATTATTACGAAATTGCACTCTATAAACTTTCGAACACATTTTGTAATTGTTTCTTTCCTTTCGAAGACAAATAAGGTGACAACAAACGACCTATCATGGCAACATAATGATTAATCTGTTCTCCCGACGTTAGGTGACGGAGCGAAACTGTTGCTTCTGAAATCCAAAACCTAACAATCAGTGCAATTGCTGCTACTAAAAATTCAATCTCCTTTTCTTCATCTATTTTGAGGTAACCAGACTTTACTAGTGTTTTAAGATTTAACCGCAGCGTAGCATTTCTGTCGCTTTGCGTTTTCTTATACCGGACTGACATCTTTTTATTTTGCTCCATTAAGTGAACAAAACTCAACAGCAAACAACGAAACTTTAAATGATTGTGAAATAACTTTTGGAACATTTCAAGAAACGTTTCAATCGTTAAGTCTTTATCGTCGATTACTATCTGCGAATTGAGTTTATTAAGGTTAAGCGAAAGGCGATTTACCAAATCATCCTTAGTAGGAAAGTAGTAATTAATATTGCTAACTCTCATTGCCAGAACTGCGGCCAACTCTCTCATACCCACATATTCAATTCCCCTTTCATTATACATCTCAAGCGCTTTGGCAATTATTCTTTCTTCGGTATTCTTCATTAATTTGGACATTGTCCAAAAATATGTATTTTTACGGAAACATTAAACATTTATCCAATGAATTTTAAATATCCATATACAATTGAAAACTGCGTCGGAGAGAAAATTATTTTTAAATCGGTAGAGCCGTCCGCCAATGGCGCCAAGGTTTTAGTAGCGTCCTTTTGCAATCCAAAAGCCGGGCCTGCCATGCATACTCACTTTAAACAAGAAGAGGAACTCACCGTAGTTTCAGGAAAACTTGGTTATCAAATATTAGGACAAGAACCCAAATTTGCTTTAGCAGGTGAAAAGGTTCATTTCGAAAGGGGAACGCCACATAAGTTTTGGGCTGAAGGAAATGATATTTTACATTGCAATGGATGGATAGCACCTACCAATTCAATTGTAAATTTTCTTTCTGCCGTTTACGCAGCACAAAATAAATCAGGAAAGGGTGAGCCGGAGCCATTTGATTCCACCTATCTGTTAACAAAATACGCCGCTGAATACGATATGCCTGAAATGCCTTCATTTGTAAAAAAGGCCATTTTTCCAGTTGTTGTTTTCATCGGACGATTGTTAAATAAATACAAACACTTCGAAGACGCACCGTCTCCGCTTAAAAAAGCCAGTTCCGTTTCGAAAACTTACTAGCACCATAGCAAACCTTAAGCATTAAACACCCATTCGCGTCTAACGAAGGTTCAATTTTTTCGCCTGCTGCAAGAAGTTTACGATACTTACGTGCAAAAACATGATGCTATAGCGTGATTAATGCTTTTGGCATCAGTTATTACAAACGTTAATGTAATGGATTATACTTGTTTTTAACTTATCACTTTTCAGCTTTCAAGAAAAGATTAAACTGCTGTAAATATTTTTATTAGTTATCCAATTTTTAATGTGTTAGCGCCACGCGCAATTGTATCGTTATTCTCATTTTGATTAATCAAACATTAACCCAATTAAAATAAAGATATTAGCAAATGCTCCAAACTACTGATTTAGTTGCGTTAAACCTGAATAGCACTCAATTTGCAAAAAGCATGTAATTGGCAAAAAATATCTAATTTTAATGCAAAATGTTAGGGATTATTATGTCCATTGCAAATTTTGTTTTTTTGCGAAATGCGTTCCGAAGTTACATTACCCTCAAATTAACGTTTACGAGGTAAAAATCGGTTTTTGCAATAAGCTAACAGCTGCACGTTTATCCTCTTTAAACGTAATTATTAACCGTTTTAATTTTTATAGATCAAAATAAATTCATACTATTGCAACATACAATGCTTCATATTGAGCAGTTATTATTAATTTTGATTACTTACTAATAAAAGAGGTAAAACACTCGCGTTTAGCTATATGCAGAACAAGGTTAATATCTTAAAAAATATGGGACTAACCGATATAAAAAAAGAACTTAAAAAACTGGACAAAGACAAAATCATTGACCTTGTTGCAGACTTGTATAAAAAGAACAAATCTGTGAAAGAGTTTTTCGACTTTTATGTAAATCCAAACGAGAGCGAATTATTGAATAAATACCGCGAAAAAGTATTGGAAGCATTTTATCCGAAACGCGGTTTCAACTTTAAACTAATAGACGCTAAGCAGGCAATAAGCGACTTCAAAAAACTTGGCCCATCTTTAGATTTGCTTGGCGACCTCATGCTTTTTTATGTTGAGACTGGTGTAAAATTCACTAACGACTATGGGGATGTTGATGAAGCATACTATAGGAGTTTGGCAAAAGCATTTACTGATGCTTTGACGTTAATTAAAAAAGAAAATCAGCTCGACCGTTTTGAAATAAGAGTTGAAAAAATAATTGACGATACAAGTGGAATTGGCTGGGGGTTTCACGATTATTTAGTTCAAATTTGGTGTGACTTTTATCCAAGTGAAAATGAAGAAGAAGCTGAAGACTATAAAAAGGAAAACTAATTAAACTTGGCGAACAAAGATATTCCAAACCAAGGCGGCTGATATTTTTTTATGAACAATCCAATGATTACCCACTTTGAGGAATATAAAACGGCTGAATTACTTTTTTTAAATTGCGCTCATTACTTGAAATCAATTAAAATTAATAAGCATTTTACATAAGACAAAAATGAAGTATAAAACATCAATAAAAATCTTGCTGGCATTGCTTTCTGCAGTCATTCTGTTTCATATATCTGTAATCGTGAAGCTAGTTCCTTATGAAATAGCTTGGGGCGGCCGACTTAAAAATGATTCTGAGATGTATGTTTTTGAATCAATCTCGATTATTATAATATTATTTTTGGGGCTCGTTTTGTTAATGAAAGGCAACTATGTGAAATTTCGCTTTAGCGTTAAAGCTATAAACATAATACTATGGATTTACCTTGGCCTATTTCTACTTAACACAATTGGTAACATTTTCGCCAAGACTAACTTTGAGAAAACATTCGCTGTATTAACTTTTTTATTCGCTATACTTATTTGGACAATTTTGAAAAATAAATACGTTCATCAGCCAAATGGAAACGCCAGCCAAATAAAATAAATGGTGAGCAACAACGCGGCCCTTCAATCTACCAAACCGTATTATCCCGAACAATTATAACCATTAAACTTAAAAGTGTAACTTGTCGACAATTGCTATCAGCAATATTTTCCAAATATTGAAAATGTTCAACATCAATTAAAATGATTTAGTTATTTTTTATACAAATCATAACTTTGGTTCCCCAGGGTATAATGTATAGCATTAATTGTTACATTTAACTTATAACTGATTGTTATTTAAAACGTAAACTTTTTATATATTTACATAATAAGCAATGTCTATGAGAAACCAAATAATTTCTTTCCTAGGATTTTTCTTTTTATCTCAAACCCTTTTCGCCCAAACACAAGATTATAAGCTTTCGATTGACAGCTTCTTAAACTATGTTGTAAAAGAAAATTCATTTTTGGGAGAAGTAGAAATGAAAAAAGGTAATGAAACAATTTATACTTATAAATCAAACCAGCTCGAACCCCAAAATGGGCAATACAGAATAGGCTCAATAACGAAAGTTTTCACAGCTATTGTAACTTTTCAATTAATTGAAGAACAAAAATTATCGCTGCAAACGCCTTTAAGCAACTTTTTTCCAAAGATTAAATATGCAGACCAAATCAAGATAGAAAACCTACTCTCACATACTAGCGGAATTTTTAACGTTACTTATTGGGACAACTATTATTCAACAAGAAATCAACTGTTTTCGAAAGAACAAATTCTTAATATCATTTATAACGAAAAACCCGATTTCAAACCAAACAGCGACTGTAGCTACAGCAATTCCAACTACATTTTATTAGGTTACATTATCGAAGAAATAACAAACAAAACTTATGCGATAAATGTAAAAGAACGAATCACCGATAAAGTTGGTTTACAACAAACGTTTGTTGCCGTAAACGAGCAAGACATTAGTAATAAAAAGTCATACTTATTCAACGGAAAAAGTTGGTTTCAAGATGTTAGTTCACATCCCAGCATGCCGTTTTCGGCAGGAGCTATAATTTCTACAGGTGGTGATTTAAACAAATTGATGTTTAATCTTTTTAACCAAAATTTAGTTTCAGATGCTTCACTTGCTACTATGCAAGAACTAAAAAGTAAAACCATTGGACACGGATTATTTAAAGCTCCATTTTACGACAAAATTGGTTGGGGCCACACGGGAGGAATAGATGAATTTAAAAGTGTTACATTATACTTCCCAAGTGATGATATATACCTATCGGTTATTGTAAATGGATGTCGTTTAAGTGTCAATGATATTTTAATTGGTGTACTTTCGGCTTACTACGACAAAAAAAATGAATACCCAAAATTTTACCATTCCGATATTTTGGAACCACCCACATCTGCATTTACAGGCACTTACAAAGCTAAATTAGCCGGTTTTATAACTGTTGCCAAATTTGAAATAACCCCCGCCGAAAACAATTACCTCTTTATAAGTGAGCTGGAAGATAATAAAGTTGGGGAAAAAGGATTACTTGAAAGAATTGATGCCAATACCTTCTATTTAAGGCAAGCAAATGGGAAATTAATTTTTACGCTTGACAAAAACAATCAGGTAACCAAACTGCTACTTGAACAAGGAAAAATGTCAATTAAATGTTCTAAAATAAAATAGAAAATTCTCTTCAGCTTGTTTTATTAATTCTTAACCCATGCACTCCTGTCAATATGGTAAGCAATTTCCTGAATAGCCAATTATTATTAACACCTCTTTGCATTCCTTCTTTTTAACCCAAAATAATCAATAGACATTAGTAAATCAATCAAACTATTAATTTAGTTGGGTTTAACCTGATTAGCAAACAATTTGAAAACAGCATTTTTTGGGCAGAAAACATCTTATTTTATTAAAAATTCTTCGATGTTCCGATTGCTATTGCTTATTCTGGGTTTAACTAATTAAAAAAATTTAGATTGGACTGGGCGTTCCACAATAAAAATGAAGCAAAGCAATTAGGTTTTATTTCCCAAACATGCGAATGATAGAAGTTTTTCCCATTATTATGTAATGCTTTAAAGTTTGCTTCTCTTAACCTTTACCGCGTAATAATTCAGTTACAAAATAAATTTAACAAAAATGGAAAATAAAAAAATGGAAAGTTGCATTGCAGCTTGTCAAGAATGTGTTGACGCTTGTGAAACTTGTTCAATAGAAAACGAAAGAAAATCAGGAATGGAAAAATCCTTTGAACTTTGCAACGATTGCATTGATGCTTGTAACGAATTAATTACAGCAAGTAAAAACAGCGCTAAAAATTTAGATGACCTTTGCAAAAAATGCGAAGATGCTTGTATTGCTTGTGCAACCGAATGTGCAAAACATACAGACATGGCGCATTGCCAAGAATGTGCTGATGCTTGCAATATGTGTGCAGCTGAATGCAAATCGATGCTTGCTGTTGCCGCTTAATTGAACCCAAATTAATAAAAATTTTTATTTAGTTGGGTTTACCAGATTATCAAATATTTTACTAGAAGCCAGTTATTGGTTCTGAATATTTTATTTTATCATAAAATATAAGATAGCTTTCTTTCATTGCCCAAACTGGTATAATCGCATACACTCTTGCAATGAATATGTTTTTTTCCGCAAGAGATAAATTTGTGCTTGTAAGTGCTTAGGCATTTACAAGCATTTTTGGTTTTGTAAATCTCTCCCTTTTATCGTAATAGATAGCAGCTATGTAACCTTACCTAGTATTTTATATTAAATTGCATTTCTCTTATTAATTCTTAACCCGTGTCCACCTTTCGGTATGATAAATAATGCCCCAATAACCGCGCACAACTATTACATCTTTTCCTTCTAACCACATTTCACAAGCGTACGTTTTTCCGTTTTGGGAATTATATACGTAACCGTCTTGCCAAAAACCGTCTTTGTAAAAAAAATCCTTCAAAACTTGCAATCCCATAACTGGTCGATGGCGTTTCGATTCATCGGGGTTTTCCTTATCTAATTTTGGCTTTCCTGTTTCGGGATCTATTTGCTCATATTGCCATACAATTTTACCATAATACTTATTGTTGTGATTATAGATTTCTACTTTCAGTTTTTTATTTTCTGAAACCCAAACTCCCTTAATAGCATCAGAATTGGCTTGCGCATAAAGCCGTCCAGTGCCGAAGCTTACCAGTAAAAAAATTACGAGATATTTCATAATGGCGATAAATTATTTCGCCTTTGTCCAGGTTTCAGTTCTATAAACAATGCCCCAATAACCACGAATTTTTAACTCCGTTTTGCTATCAAGCCACATTTCACATTTATATGTTTTCCCGTTTTTAGGGTCATATATCGTGCCGTTTTTCCAAAAACCTTCTTCAAAATTAAATCCTTGTAAAATAACCAACCCCAAAATTGACTGAGCTCTTTTTGTTTCGTCAGGGTTTTCATCATCTATTTTTGGGGTGCCGTTTTCTTCATTTGGATCCCTCAACCAAGTTATCTTCCCATAATACTTATTGTCCTTTTTATAAATCTCCACTTTTGCATCACCATCCCCGTTTATCCATCCCCCAACTGCAGCATCTTGCCAAGTTTGCGCTTTTGTTGATAAAGCCACACTCATCGTAAAAAGTAAAACCATTAATTTTTTCATATCCAGCTATTTTGGTTCATAAAAGTAGCCTTTTTTTACCAAATACTCAACGGCATGTTCTCAACACGGTCGCCATTTGTAACGGTTTTTTGTTCGTAATTTTGCTTTTATGAAAATCGGTTTATTCTTTGGCTCTTTTAATCCTATCCATATCGGACACCTAATTATTGCCGATTATTTTGCCGAAAATACTGATTTACAACAGGTCTGGTTCGTAGTTTCTCCCCAAAACCCTTTTAAAGATAAAAGCTCGCTGTTGGATGAAAAACATAGAATATACATGGTAAACCTCGCCATAGAAGATAATTATAAACTCCAATCTTCAAATATAGAATTTCACCTTCCACAGCCTTCTTACACAATTGATACCTTGGTTTACTTGAAAGAAAAACATCCTGAACACGAGTTTAGTATTCTGGTTGGCTCCGACAATCTGCCAGCTTTTCACAAATGGAAAAATTATGAGCAGATTTTAAGCCGACATACTATATATGTGTATAAACGCAACAGCACTGATAAAATCCCCGAAAATTTAACAGGCGATTTGCGCATGGTTGATGTTCCGCTGTTAGGAATTTCATCAACCTACATAAGGCAGGCTATTAAAACAGGCAAAGCTTTCAGATATCTTGTCCCCGATAAAGTATGGCAACATATTAATGAAATGCATTTTTATAAATAGTTTAACGTTAGTCAGAATTATAAAGAGATATGACGCCAAAACAGACTGAAAAACTTAAAAAGCAAATAGTTTACATCAAGCGGACTCTTGCTGCGGAAAAAAGAAAATTTGGTGCTTATGACGACAGCCGCGGAATGCGTTATTATCCGCCTAAAGTTTATTTAAAACTGAACGACTTTAAAGGTGGCTTGACATACGCAAAATGGTTTCATAAAAATTTCCCTGATGACCTTGGCTATCCTGACTTTCTTTTCGAGTTGACAGTAATACTTTTCAAGACTAACAATCTTAAAAATGCAGAAAAAAAAGCATTTGAAACATTTTTTTCTAACACTTACTTATTCGACAAGTTTTTAGGCCGGCCGATTGTTAAAATTGACAAATATGAGTATTCGAATATTGATATTGCAGAATTTACATACAGTTTTGAATATTCAAGCGACCAACCAGAATTTGTTGACTTTAGCGCCTGGTTGACAAATTTTATTACGACCGAAAAATTTCTAACATTAAGTAATAAATTTATATTACTTAATAAAATATTAAAAAAAGAAAGCGTCATTGAAAAAAGAGGGTATTTACTTCAACAAATAAGACACCTGGAAGATGAAGCTTAAATATAAAAGACAAGGAAAGCATCGTTTTTAAAAAAATGGCTGCTTTACTTAATCGAAGATTGTTCTCTATTTCTAGCTTCGGGGTGAAAATTGTTCAGTGGTTCTAAATCTGCTTCTTCACCGCTCGTCAAAACGGTCATATATACCAACAATTTACAGTCATTCCGGTTATTTGTCTATTTTAGTATTCAAAGTAAACTAAGTATACTTTTTTCGCGTTCTTTTTGTGTTAGTACAATGTTGTACAATTGTGGATTGGTATGGATAACTATGTTTTTAAGCGCAGTAAATACTGGACAACTGTTTTTTTTGTGGAGATGTAAGTTTGTACCAACAGTGTACATACGTTGAATAAATGTGTATTACTAAAAAGTTTTCCTGTTAACTTTGTACTAACAGAATGTGTATTTTCTATCAAATGCATGATAACACTTAAGCATTGGTGTTAATTAACTGTTGATAGCAACACTTAAAACATGGACAACTTATTTAACAAGGTTGTTATTAAGTACATATCAACAAATCAACAGCACTGATGATGATTATATATTTATTTAAAAAAGGAACATCATGATCATTAAGAGAGAGGAAGGTGTGGATAAAGGAATTTTGGAAAGAACTGGATACATTGATATCTCAGTAGATCCACAGTTAGATTTAGTTGCTGAAATAAATAAACTGAAAAAAGAAAAGAATGCTGTCATTTTGGCGCATTATTATCAAGATTCAGAAATTCAGGATGTTGCTGATTATATCGGTGATAGTCTTGGTTTAGCGCAAAATGCGGTTACAACCAATGCTGATATGATAGTATTTGCTGGTGTGCATTTTATGGCCGAAACAGCAAAAATTCTTAATCCAGCTAAAAAAGTGATTATGCCAGATGCTAAGGCAGGCTGCTCGTTAGCCGATAGTTGCCCTCCAACCTTGTTTAAAAAGTTTATTGATGCTCATCCTAACCATACTGTTATAAGTTATATAAACTGCACAGCTGAAATAAAAGCTATGAGCGATATTATTTGCACAAGTAGTAATGCTGTTAAAATTGTAGAAAGTGTGCCATTAGATAAACCAATAATTTTTGCGCCTGACAAAAATTTGGGTAGATATATTGAAAAGAAGACAGGGAGAAAAATGGTGTTATGGGATGGAAGTTGTATGGTTCATGAAATATTTTCGCTTGAAAAAATAACTAAATTAAAACATCGGCACCCTAATGCAAAAATTATTGCACATCCAGAATGTGAAGAGCCTGTATTAGCAATTGCCGATTTTATTGGGAGTACTACAGGCTTATTAAAATTTGCTACAAACGATTTATGTAATGAATTTATAGTTGTAACTGAAACCGGAATTATTCACCAAATGCAAAAGAATAGTCCACATAAAACTTTTATTCCCGCGCCGCCTGATAATAATTGTGCTTGCAATGATTGTCCGCACATGAAAAGAAATACGTTAGAAAAATTATACATCAGTATGTTGTACGAATTACCTGAAATACATATAGCTGAACCAACTATTTCACTAGGAAGAAAATCAATTCAAAAAATGTTGGATATTAGTGCAGCTGCGGGGTTATAAAAAAGAATTACCTTTTAAATGATTCAATCAAAACATTTATCCTTGCTATGTTTTCATAGTTAGGCGTGTAAAAAATATATTTTCCTTCTCTGGAAGTTTTAACCAAATTAGAAGCGCGCAAAATATTTAGTTGTTGTGAAGCAATACTTTGATCGAGATTTAGGCCAGTAAATATTTTATATACATTAACGGGATGGTTTTTATCAATAAAAGCTAATAGCTTTAAACGCAAAGGATGTGATATAGCTCTCAGTGTAATTGCGGCGTCGTGCAATTCGCTATTTTCTACTTGGTTAAATACTATGTTGCCAAATTTTCCCATTATACCACCAACTTTTTAATTAATGTTTCAATTTCTGCTAAACGTTCTTTATTTAGCGAATAGTATATAAATTTTCCGCTTCGTTTAGTCAATAAAAGTCCGCTTCTTCTTAAAATGGATAAATGTTGAGATGCAATACTTTGTTCAATGCGTAATTTGATATAAATTTCAGTAACGGTTAAGCGTGGAGACTCTTCCAACATTTTAATTATCTGTTGGCGAAGTTTATGATCAACAGAACGAATAACCAAGACGGTTCTTCGAAGTGTGTTGTAATCAAGTTTAATCTCTTCTCCTGCTGATGGAGTAAGTTTTGTGAAATTTATCGCGGGCATGTTACTAATTTAATTGATGATGGTACCCACACTGCTATGTATTATCAAAGTTATACTATAAACGCTTATAAAACAATGTTTTATGTTAATATAAGCTATTTGATTTTTTGCGTAGTATAAAATTCTTTAATGTATTGAGGCTCAAAGTAGGCTACATTTTCAAAGAAACCATTCATATATTGCCGATTTGCTAAAAAATGCATACTTCTAGCTAATTGTAAATAATTGTCGTGAAAAACTGCGTTAGGGTGTTCCAAGTAAGGTTTGCTTTTAGGTAATCCGCTGCCAAAGAAAACAACCTTATTAGCATCCATTAATCTATTCAAAACGGTGCTTTCATCTATAATATAAGCTTGGTTAGGGAGCAATATCTTGCCTAAATTGGACATTGCCATAGTATACACCTCCATTCTTCTTGCGTCAATTAAAGGACATAAAACCGTATCTTCTGCTCTATATTGCTCAATAAGCCCATAAACCATGCTTTCAAGCGAATTAACAGCTATAAGGGGAATTTCGAGGGCATGACATATTCCTTTGGCTGTTGAAACACCGATTCTTAGTCCCGTGTAGGAGCCAGGTCCAGCGCTTACAGCTATTGCCGAAAGGCGCTTAATGGGTGTATCTGCTGCTAAACACACGTTTTCAATTAATGTGGTAAGCTGGGAAATATGGTCGTTCACATTTTCACCTTCTAGGGCAAACAATTCAATACCATTTCTCGCAATGCTTACGCTGCAGATAGTTGAAGAGGTTTCTATATGAAGAATATCTGCCAATTAAAATTTCACCTCCAACTGAATTGTTTCCTTATCTCTTATAATTGTAACAATAGTTGTTTCTCCTTTCGAAAATTTGCTTAAGCCCTGCATATATCCCATCATATCTGTAACTTCATAATCTCCCAGTTTTATTACGATATCTCCGGCTTTTATGCCTGCAACACTTGCTGGCTTGCCATCAGTAACGCCATCAATGCGCATGCCTGTATCTGAATAAGCATAATCAGGAATTACACCAAGCGTAACGGTAAATCGCGGAGCATTTTCGTTTTGCGCTTCTTTTGTTTTGGTGAAATTAATTTTTCCATCACCGTTTAAAGAGTCTATTAATATATAACTGTAATTTAAAATCGTTTCAATACCTGCATAATTAACAAGATTTATATCATCAGTCGGTTTGTGGTAGTCGTTGTGTGAACCGGTAAAAAAGTGTAACACTGGAATATCTTTTAAATAAAATGATGTTTGATCACTTGGTCCAATTCCCGATTCTGTTGTTTTTAATTTAAGGTTTGTTGCTGTTATATTTGGCAATACACTCCAATTGGTGCTGCTGCCAACACCATTTATTATTATAATGTTTGTAGTGTCTAATCGGCCTACCATATCGTAGTTCAACATGTAATTAATTGAATAATTGTTCATTGCTGTAGAATTAACGAAAGCCTTACTGCCAAAAAGTCCCATCTCTTCACCACTAAATGCAATAAATAAATAATTATTATTTTTTAATGATGATGATTTCAGTTGTTTAGCTAATTCCATAATTAAACCAACACCACTTGCATTATCATCGGCACCATTATGAATGGCAGGTTCACCACGATATAAGGAGCCTTCAATTTCACCATGACCAAGATGGTCGTAATGTGCACCAATTACAATTGTTTGTGCTGCATTATTATGTAAATAACCAATAACATTTTGACCTTTTCTAATTACAGGATTTAATGTTGTGGCTACTGTAACGATACCAGCATTTGAAATAATTTTTTGGGCAGTTGCCTTATCAACTACCATTACTGGAATATTTTCGGCAGTAACCGTTCTTCTATAATCTGCAGTAGGTGCATCATAATTTTCATCTTTATTAAAAAATATAATTGCAATGGCACCTTTTTCTGCTGCAGTTTTAATTTTTAATCTATCGTCATTAAAATCTTTATATTTTGAATGAGGGTGAGTTCCATCTGGTGATGAAAATTGAATTAAAACAACTTTTCCTTGCACATCTATATTTGCATAATCATTGTAACCAACTGAAGCAGCTGAAATTCCAAAACCCGCTTGCACTAATTCACCGGTTACAATTCCGTTTGCCGACATAATATGCGGGTAGGCTATTGTAAGATTGTTAATTGTTTCTTTAGATATAATGTAGTTATCGGCACCAGTTTCCTTGCCTGCATGTGCATCAAAGTTTTGCAAATATGTCCCGTTATCACCAGCGGGAGTTAGGCCAGTTTTTTTGTATTGCTTAGCGATATATTTTGCGGCAATTTTTTCGCCTTCACTTCCTGTTGCCCTACCTTCTAGCTTATCAGATGCTAGGAATTTAACATGTTTTGTTAGCGCCGTTTCGGTTTTTGTTTGTCCAAAAGCAGGGTGCAAAACCAGCAGAAAACTAAAACACGTAGCTATTAAATAAGCATAAATATTTCCAGAAATACGCATAATTGTTGGCATTTTGATGCAAAGTAAAGTATTAAGCCCGAATAATTAGCATAACAATAGTCAATCAATCTGCTAGTTGCCAGGAGTTACCACTTACCTTATAACAACTCATGTATTGCTATTGTTCCTAGTATATTATTGTTTTGGAACCAACAAGCTGTTGTATTGCGGTTTGTCTTTTAATAACTCCACTGCTTTAATAATCTCTTTATCTTGATCAAAATTAGCTTCTATACGTCCATGTTCATTGTGGTAACGAGAAACAATTTCTGCATTGAGTTCTGCCATTACTTCAGTTTTAAATTTGTAAAGATCTTTTTCTTTATCGTGGGTAATTTTGCTTTTTAGGTCGGCAATATCTTCTTTAATGGCATCGTAATAGGAGTCGTCTTTTGCACTTTCCTCTAAATATTTTAAATCTTCTTCGGTTGCAGTAAAATAATCGTATTTTTTATCGCTTAACCATTTTACAAATTCATTGTAATCAGTGTCTGTAATTGTAAATGTTTTTGGGTCAACCGTTCCGGGATGTTCAAAATGATATTTTGTTGCGTAATTAAATACTAAGTTACTGCGTATTAAACTGATAGTAATATCTCTGTAAGTTTCACGTTCTACCTTTACATCAGGATCAATGCCGCCACCATCATAAACAGTTCTTCCACTTTGTGTTTTAAAAGCAGTTTTTAATGAATCAGGAAGTTTACCAACGCTGCCATCTTCATTTCTGTGCGAATAATCTAAAGCCTGAATACATCTACCGCTTGGGATATAGTATTTTGCAGTGGTAAGTTTAAGTTTCGTATTAAATGAAATATCTCTTGTTGTTTGTACAAGGCCTTTACCAAAACTTTTTTCACCTAAAATAACGCCCCTGTCGTAATCTTGAACCGTACCGGCTACAATTTCTGATGCCGATGCTGAAGAACTATTTGTTAATACAACTAAATTAATTTTATTATCAATTGCTGAGTTTAAAGTGTTGAATGTTTTGTCCCATTCTTTTACTTTACCTAACGTGCTACAAACTTCTTTTCCCTTATCAATAAATACATTCGAAACATTTACAGCTTCTCGCAAAAGCCCACCCGGATTGCCTCTCAGATCTAGTATAATACCCGTTAAATTTGGATTTTGTTTTTGTAATGCCTTAACCGCATTGCCAACATTTAGTCCGGCATCTTCTGTAAATTGCGAAAGTATTACATAACCAATACCATCTTCTACAAATCCAGAATAAGGAACATTTGCTATATCAATATCTTCTCTTACTACAGCAAGATCAAATGTTCTTTCTTCATAAGGGCGTTTTACTTTTAATGTTAATGTTGTTCCTGGAGAACCGCGTAATAAATCGCTTATACCATCCTGATTTGTTTCACTTAATTTTTTGCCATCAATTTCGAGAATAATATCACCTGGAATTAAACCTGCTTTTTCTGCTGCAAATCCTTCAAATGTTTCTATCACTGTTGATTGTCCATCAATAGTTCTAATACTTGCGCCAATGCCACCATAGTTTCCTGTAATTTGAAACTTATATCCTTCTAACTCTGCTTCTGAAATATAATTGGTATATGGATCTAAACTTTCTAGCATGGCATCAATACCTGTCCGCATTAATTTATTTGCATCAACATCATCAACATAATAAGTATTTAATTCTTTATATACTGATGTAAATATGTCAATGTTTTTTCCGACTTCAAAAAGGTCTGCACTGGTAACAGCTGATGTTAAAATAAATATCATCGAAACACCAGTTAATGATGATACAAGTTTGCCTTTTGCAGTTTTATAAAATGATTTAATGCGACGCATATATAGTATTATTTTTTTAAATTAAATTTATGGAACTGGATCATGTCCGTGACCTCCCCAAGGGTGACATCTGCCAATTCGTTTTAAACCCAGCCAGGGTCCTTTTATTGGACCGTGTTTTTTAATTGCTTCCACCATGTATTGACTGCATGTTGGTGTGTATCTGCATGAGTTTGGTAATATTGGTGATATTAATAATTGATATATTTTTACAGGTATAATTAGTATCCAACCAAAAAATTTACCGATATATTTCATGTTGATGCCGATTGCAATGCTATTACCTTTTGAATGAATAAACGATAACATTTGCGTTTATCTTGTATTAATCGTTTTTAATTGATTTTTGTTCAATCTGCAGTTTTAAAATTAACTCGGATAAAGCTACTTTGATTTTTGCTTCAATGTCGTTAAAAGACGTTATTTTTTTGTCGATATACACAAATGCCAAAGCCAACTGCAATTTATTGGTTGTGAGATGGCGATATAGTTCGAACTTGTTCGTTCTATAGCTTTCTTTAATAAATCGTTTAATTCTGTTGCGGTCGGTAGCTTTGTTAAATTTCTTTTTTGATGCTGAAGCGAGCATTTGTGCTGGTACCGATTCTGGAAGAGGACCTATTTTATAATAAACCACGAACGAGGGGGTGAAAAAACTATGCCCCGCTTCGAAAAGCGAGGCAATAAGTTGTTCTCTGCTAAGTCTTTCAGACTTGCTTAAAGAGGCTCGTGTAAACATACGTCCTACGGCGTTGCTAGCCGAGCCGGAAGTTGGTTTATTTGCCGATATTTCTTTCGTCAGAAACAGTTAGTTTTTTTCGTCCTTTACGGCGACGACGGTTGATAATAGCTCTACCATCTTTATGGGCCATACGGTCACGGAAACCGTGCTTGTTTTTTCTTCTTCTCTTTGAAGGCTGAAATGTCCTTTTCATCGCTTACTATTTTGGGACTGCAAAGATATGCTTTTACACCGAAATTCACAATCTGTCAACAAATAAAGTTTTTTACAATACTTAATATTATCTCAGCAAACTTTTGGGATTGTAAATTATATTATATTAATTTAAATACAAGCTTTGATTTGAGGTCGGCTTTACAAATTTATTAACCATTTGCAGCTAACTGAAAGTATTACTATCATTAACTTAATCAGTAATGCATATCAAGTTTTTATAAATTGTATTATTCTTTAATTTATCTCACTAAAATAAAGTTACCTGAGTCTTTATATTCTTCTCCGTTTATAAAGCCGGCAGAAACTTGCCAAACATAGGTGCCCATTTCTTGATCTTGGTTTTCAAATTTACCATCCCAACCTTTGGTTGGATCAAAAATGTTTGTTTCATATACCAGTTGACCGTATCTATTGTATATATAAAGGTTATAGGTAGTAACGTTATAACCAACGGCAGTGAAAATATCATTATAGGTGTCGTTATTTGGAGAAAATGCATTCGGGAAAAACACTTCTGGCACAAATTCTACAAAAATGGTTATAGTGTCAGTTGCAACGCAGCCTTGATCATCTATAATTGTAACTGTGTAAGTTGTAGTAGTAATTGGAGCAACGGTAACTACAAAGCAAGGTTCTGCAGCACATGGTACGGTTGGTTCCCAAGTAACGCTTTCTATATTTGGTAAACTTGTTGTTAGTGTAATTGTTGCGGTTTGCCCTACTATAATTGTATTGTCATCCACCGATAAGTTGGCAGTTAACAATATCGGTTCTTCAATTGTAAATGTTACTTCATCGGTACAACCATTTGCATCGGAAATAACTACAGTGTATGTTCCGGCAGCCAAACTGGTGTAGGTATCAACTATTGTTGGTGTGCCGCCATCTAAACTATAAGTATAAGGAATTACACCTCCTTCAACGTCTATGTGAGCCGATCCTTCGTTATAGTTATTGCAGGGGTTATTTACAATATCGGTAACATTTGCAACCACTTCCGATGGTTCAGCAATAGTGAATTCATATGTTCTTTGGCAGCCACCAGCCTCGGTAACTGTTACAGAGTATGTTCCTCCATTAAGACCATCTAATTCGGTAACTCCCGTTTCGCCCGTACTCCATTCATATACATAAGGTTCAAGCCCGCCAGTAACATCTAAGCTTACGGTGCCATTATCGTCTCCACCGCAAACTACATCGGTAATTGCTAAATCAACATCAAATTCGGCACCCACTTCAACTGTAACATCGTCGGTATAAATTGTTCCATCGCAAAGTGTTTGCACAGCAGTATAAGTAGTAGTAACATCAGGTGCTACGTCTAATACTTGACCATCGCCTAATAAAACGCCATCTTCATCAAACCATTGAACAATACTTGTATACCAGCGCCACGATTCATTGTGCGCTTCCCAGGCTTCTGCATTTCTGCCATCAACCGTAAATGCTATGGAGCCATTCTGATTTATTAAGCCATGTGTTGCAACGCCTAAATCCCAAGTTGGACAAACCATTACATCGGTAAAGTGATTATCGATAAAATTGCTTGTTTCGTGTAATATAATTTGAAATGTTCCAACATCATCTGTGCAAGAAAAAAGAGGCACTTCGTCCCATGTAACCAATAATCGCTGATCGGGAGCTACGCCCACTGTTTCATAGTGAATACATTCTGTACAAAGGCCGGTATGCCAATCGGTCCACGGACCCAAAATTGCCGTTTTAGGCACATTCGATGCCATATCTGGTATTGGTCCATCGGGAGTCCAATTGCTAGCCCAGCCAGCACCAGGCGTTACAAAGCTTATCCAGCCATTAGAGCATAAATAAAATTGGTCATATTCTTCCCCGAAATAACAAAAGTCGAAACCAATTGGAAAAGGGCCAATATAGGTATCGTCAACCATTGTAATTGCTTCACCACCAATGGCCTCCGGCGCATATTCCAGATTTTGATAACTATAGCAATCGCCGCAAAAATCTACCAGCGAAGTGCCGAGTAGCAGTTCGTCGCCCGGACAAATACTGGTATCGGGATAAGCGGTAATTTGTGTTTTTCCAATGGAGATTATAAAAAAGGAAAGAAGGAGCGTATAACCAAGCTTCATATTAATTTTGGTTTATGATGTAAATTGGGTAATAAAGATAATGAAATTTTAAACTGTTGCTTAAGATGAATAATTATCAAAAAAATGTGAAAATGTAAATTTTGTTAAAGTTTTAAAAAACGCAACATTTGCTAATTAATGCGCGTTAAAAATAATTAATAATTACACAGAAATGACGATGCTCGAATATTGCAAGATGATTCTTGAAAAAGTAAGCTTTGACATGGATCTTTTTAGGACAGAATTATTAAAAGCACTCAAAGAATTAGTTGAACCTGAAGTCGGGGAACTAAAAAAATGGTGCATTGTGCGCTTCGGCTTAAATTATTGTCGAACGGCGGCTCCCGATCTCGTGCTTACCTAAGCATTTGGAACAATCAATTTATAGCGGTTTTCCGTATGGCCACTTCGTTATTTCCCACTTAATTTCGTTTTTAACGAATGTAAACTGGTTTTGGTACTATGGGTTGGAAAAATCGAAATCTTTTAACAGGGTCAAAATATAGCAGTCGTTTTTTGAGCGATTTAAATTTTTTTCGACAACCCCAAAATCGTTATTTAATTTCCCAATCTATTTCATTTTCCCAGTTTGCGCGCAGATTTTGGTCTACGGAAAAGAAAATTACCGTTTCAGGTTGAACGTTTTTTTGTAAATCGCCGGTTGTCCATTCACCATTTCCATCACTATCTATAATAATGCGGATTCTATAAATTCCGGGAAGTAAATACATTTGTTTTACGGCAAATGATAATGCAGCATTTTCAAATTGTGTAGGTGTTAAATATTTTTCTTCAACTATCGACAAATCGAATCGCATTAATTGAAATATTAATGGTGAGCCGCTTGTATTTTTAATTGTTGTTGTTAAAGTTGCATAAGCATCGGTTTTCCTAGTTGCTATTTTGATGGTATCAGCGGTATTATATAAATTAAAAATATCGGAATGGCTTTTTGCCGGTATTATAATATCATAATTAACGCCGGGTTTCCAATTGTAATTAATATACACCTTTCTTGCATCGAGTGAATCAATACTTGATGATGATGTTAGCAGCACGGAATCACTATATACTTTTACACCATCATAATTTATCTGTTTAATTGGATTCGAGAAATTTAATATAATTGGTTTGGCTGGATCCCAATCTGCACGTGTGTTTGCATCGCTTCCTTTTCCTACTGCTGTTACGTTTGTGGTAAAAGTATTTACGTTTTTATAAAAACTAGAATCGGCAGAAAATTCTTTTATTTCTACTACGCGATTCAATATTGTAGTGTCAAATTGAATGCTTAATTGATGTGTATCTAATAAAAAATTTGTCTTCCAAAACAATATCGTATCGTTAGTAATATTTCTTGAAAAGTATTCAGCACTTGTATCGCTGCCTGTGTATTTAATGATTGTAGATTTTGTATTTTTTGAGAATACCAATTTAGTTTGTCCGTACCGCGATGATTTACTTTCTAACAAATTCTGTAAACCTTTATCCTCTGAGAATAATTGTAATTTTTGTTTGGCTACGTTAGAATCAATAGTTAATATATCCGATTGAAAAGCAATGCGTTCGTTGGGTAAATCATAATAGTAATTAAAATTTTGGTCTTCAATTGCATATAATTTGTAGTTGCCAGAGCGAATATTTTTTATATTAAAATTACCGGCGGCGTCGGTTTTAGCAAAGTAGTAGGGTTTGGTTTTTGTAAAAGAGGTGTCGGTTGGTTCGTAGTAAAGAACAACGTAGGTTTTTTTTGATGGAGCCCCGGTCAATATTTCGGTTACAGTTCCGCTCACTTGCATTGAATCAATAAAGCTACCAGTTGAAAAAACGTACGTAAAGTTTTCTAAGATATTACCCTCGGTGTTATCCTTAATAGCTTGTCCGAAGTTGATAGTATAAGTTGTTTCTGGTTTAAGTGTAGCGTTTAATTTTATGGTTAACGTTTTGCCCTTTAGTTTAAACGCTGGAGTTTCGTCAAGTGGTGGAGAAATTATTATTTGATTAAATACGTCGTTTAACTGAACATACTCATCAAATACGATTACTATTTCCGTAGCTGAAAAATTTATCGCATTTGAATCAGGCGTATAAGCTATTGCGGTTGGCGCAACGATATCTTTTTCGCCACCAGTTGGCGTAACCTGATTGGCACAACCGGCCAGTATAATTAATGTAATAACAAGTAAGGACAAGCGCATTGGGACAAAGATAGAAAACGAACAGGTGTTGATTTGGGATTCGGGTTGGAACTTTAACGCAAATTATTCAATAGACATCAACAAATTAATCAAACTATAGCTTTAGCTCGGTTTAACCCGAATAGGAAACAATATGAAAAGAGCATGTTATTGGAAGCAAACATTTGAGCGCATAATATATTGTAGATGTTACGATTTGTATTGCTTATTCCGGATTTAATTTATTCATTTAAGGAAGTTGTTTAGTGGGTGTGACATAATTACGAGGAATATAATCGTAATGTGTTGATAATCAATTATTTACCTGCCGATGTGCACCATTAGTACTGCAATATCACTTGGTGAAACACCGCTAATTCTACTTGCTTGACCAAGCGTTTTTGGCCTTACTTTACTTAGTTTTTCTTTTGCTTCAGATGAAATGCTATGCATTTGGTGATAGTTAATAGCATCGTGAATTACAATATTTTCTAAGCGATGCATTTTATCTACGAG
>Ga0105044_10001886_pt1 | contig 28405 bp, 23 predicted proteins | sample MAT01_FD_78092 | JGI IMG/M metagenome (GOLD analysis project Ga0105044, IMG submission 78092) | Freshwater microbial communities from Lake Fryxell liftoff mats and glacier meltwater in Antarctica - MAT-01 | ecosystem: Environmental > Aquatic > Freshwater > Ice > Liftoff microbial mat | place... | reverse complement strand
TTTGTGAAGGCCAGTCATATTACCGAAGTACGTCTGTCCTTAAGTAATCCCAGCTTCGTTTTGTCAACTGATACTACGGCAGATGCCATCGTGGATTCTATCATACTTGTGCTTGATTATTACGATCCCACAATTAGTCAGGGAAATTTCCGAAAGGTGTATGGAGGGCTTGGTGAGCAATATATTCAGGTTTTCGAACTCGCTGAGAACATTTACTTCGATTCGATTTATTACGACAACAAGGAAGTAGCTCTTGCTGAAGATCTGGTGGAGCCAGGATTTAATTATTTCCGTCCGGCCCCTTTCGATTCGACAGCGGTAGGAGGCGTTAACGTAGAACCTCAACTGAGAATTCCTTTAAAAGCATCATTGGCTACCCGCCTTATTGAAGCCAGCAAAACGCCGGGGGGTTTGACCAGTGAGGCCTTTGTAGAACTTTTCAAAGGGGTGAAGATTACAGTAGATGAGACGCAGTTTAATACCCAAAGGTCGGGTATAATTGCCATGAATACTTTCGGTGAGAAAAGCAGGATTAGCATGTATTACAGGTTTCCAAGAGCGGCACCACTTGAAGACACTTTATTGACATATCATTTCCCCATAAGATCGGGTACAGGAAAATTTAATGCATTCACCCATGACTTTTCAACCGCCGATCCATCTTTATTGAATCAAGCGCAGAATGGCATTGTAGAATTGGGTCAACAAGATTTGTTTATCCAAACCATGGGTGGAACAAAACTGAGGATTGACATACCTCATCTTAAAAATTTGCAAAATATTGAGGGAATTGCAATTAATGAGGCCATACTGACTTTGCCTGTCCGAAACTTTGTAAATGATAAACTTTCAGTTCCAAGTGATCTTTTTATTTTTGGATTAGATGCCGACGGCAACACATTTATTTTACCTGATCAATTGGAGGATTTGATCAATCGGACCTTCATAGGAGGAAGATATGACCGGGTAAATCAAGTTTATCGATTTAACTTTTCGCGGTATCTCCAACAGATCATCAATGGGGATCGTGAAAATCATGGATTTGAAGTTGTATCAAGTGGCGCCTCCTTCTCAGCAAATAGGGTGGTAATTAATGGTCCTGAATATCCAGATCCATCAAATCCTTCGAATAACATGAGCTTGTCCATTTCTTATACAATTTACTAGTTTTGTTCTATGTGTGGAATAGTTGGATATATTGGTCCCAAAAATGCTTATCCCATTCTTATAAACGGCCTGCGCCGTCTGGAATATCGGGGTTATGACAGTGCTGGCATCGCATTGCTGACTGATGGGGAAATTGAGATTTTCAAGTGCAAGGGCAAAGTCTCGAATCTGGAGCAACTAATTGATTCAGATGATCACAATTCGAAATTGGGCATCGGTCACACCCGATGGGCCACCCACGGTGAGCCAAACGATGTGAATGCCCATCCACACGCGTCTGGCGATGGAAGATTGGTGATTATACACAACGGCATAATCGAAAATTATGCTCCCCTTCGAGAGGAATTGACCAAAAGAGGGCATCACTTTATCAGCGATACAGATACCGAAGTTCTCATACACTTTATAGAAGATATCCAACGAAATGAGCAGGTAAGCCTTTTTGAAGCGGTGAGAATCGCTTTAAGTAAAGTAGTAGGAGCTTATGCAATTGTGTTGATGGATAAAGACAATCCCGACCAACTGATTGCCGCCAAAAAAGGAAGCCCTCTGGTTGTGGGAATAGGAGAGGAAGGAGAGTTTTTTATTGCCTCTGATGCCACGCCGTTTCTGGAGTTTACTAAGAATGTAGTTTACCTGAATGATGAAGAAATTGCCATTGTAGACAGGTATGACGGATTCAAACTTATGAATGTTGAAAATCAGGAAAAACGTCTGTATATCCAAGAGCTTGAGCTGAAACTTGAGGCCCTTGAAAAGGGTGGTTTCGAGCATTTTATGCTTAAGGAGATCTATGAACAACCGAGGTCCATCAGGGATAGTATGCGTGGACGTTTAAGGGTCGAAACCGGGCAGGTGGAGCTAGGCGGTATTCGAGATTATATTCAGAAATTTGTGAATGCCAAGCGTATCATCATCCTTGGGTGTGGTACGAGCTGGCACGCCGGGATGGTAGGCGAATATTTATTTGAAGATCTGGCCAGAATTCCGGTTGAGGTGGAGTATGCATCAGAATTCAGATATCGCAATCCGGTGATTTACGAAGATGATGTGGTCATTGCGATATCTCAGTCGGGGGAAACCGCAGATACGCTTGCAGCCATCGAATTGGCAAAATCAAAAGGTGCTACTATAATTGGAATTTGTAATGTCATTGGTTCTTCGATACCCCGAGCTACACATGCGGGCTCATATATGCACGCAGGTCCGGAAATCGGTGTAGCTTCTACAAAAGCATTCACAGCGCAGGTTACAGTATTAACGCTTATGGCCTTGCACGTGGCAAATAAACGAGGCACTATTACGAGCAGTCGATTCCATCAATTGCTGGTTGAACTTGATACAATTCCCGCCAAAGTTGAGAAGGTTTTGGCTCAGAATGAGAAAATACGTTATATAGCAGGTATATACAAAGATGTACCCAACGCATTATACCTCGGAAGGGGGTACAATTTTCCGGTGGCTCTTGAGGGTGCCCTGAAACTTAAAGAGATATCTTATATCCATGCAGAAGGTTATCCCGCAGCCGAAATGAAACACGGCCCTATTGCATTGATTGACGAGGAGATGCCGGTATTTGTGATCGCTCCAAAGGCGGGCTCATATGATAAAATCGTGAGCAACATTCAGGAGGTGAAAGCACGAAAGGGTAAAATTATTGCCATTGTCACGGAAGGCGATGTTCGCATCAAAGAAATGGCCGATCATACCATTGAAATTCCAGATGCAGATGAATGCCTGATGCCGCTTATTACTGTAATTCCGTTGCAGCTGTTGAGTTATCATATTGCTGTAATTCGCGGATGTAACGTCGATCAACCGAGAAATCTGGCGAAATCAGTGACCGTAGAGTAGCAAAAATATATATTTTGTGTTTTTACTTCTCTATGTGTAAGTTTTTTATAGCTTTGCGCTTAAATTACACCCAAAACTTGCAAGTACCGATGAAAAAAATGTTTGTTGCCATTATGGCAGTTGCCGCGATTTCTTTCACTTCATGCGCAGACAATGCTGCTGAACAAGAGGCTAAAGACGCACAGGAAGAAGCTGATCAAAAAACTGATGAGCTTATGGACGAAATGGAAGAAGATGCAGATTACATGGAAGCCGAAACGGATACACTCGGCGCTGGAGTTGACACGTTGTCGGAGGGCATGTAACACATTCCAGACTACTGATTATTAAAAACGCTCCATTTCGGAGCGTTTTTTATTTCAAGAAATTTTTACGGGGCTTATATAATCATTCCAGCGCCAACAGTCTTGTTGGTCCCTTCATCGATGAGAATGATACTTCCGGTAATTCGGTTTCTGGGATAACGATCGTAAAATAAAGGCTGCGTAGTGCGAATAGAAATTCGACCAATGTCATTTGTCTTTAGCAATTTGTCATCTTCAATTCGATGTAGTGTGTTGATATCCACCTTGTATTTTATCTCTTTAATAATACAGCGGGCATCACGGGAAGTGTGTTTAATGGCATATTTTCCATTTGGAATAATGGGTTGATCTCCCATCCAGCAGACCATCAAATCAATATCCTGACCAATCTCAGGATGATTGTTTTCCCTTACAATCATATCACCGCGGCTGAGATCAAAATCTTCCTCTACGCGTATCGTGACACTCATAGGAGCAAAAGCTTGTTCTACTTCACCATCAAAGGTGTCAATGGAAGCAATTTTAGTTTTAAATCCGGAAGGCAGCAACATGACATCGTCTCCCTTTTTGAAAACTCCGCCAGCAATTCGTCCGGCATATCCCCGGTAATCTGGAAATTCTTTGGTTTGTGGCCTTACGACAAATTGAATGGGAAATCTACAGTCCACATGATTGTGATCGCCCGAAATATGAATATTCTCCAAGGTGTACATTAGTGTGGCGCCTTGATACCAATCCATTTTCTCAGATTTATGGACGACATTATCACCTTTAAGGGCACTGATGGGAATAAAGCGGATATCACTTATTTCCAGCTTTGAGCAGAAGGCCTCGAGCTCTTCTTTGATCTCTTCAAATCGCTCTTCGCTATAATCCACCAAATCCATTTTGTTAATACAAAAAACAATATGGGGAATTTTCAAAAGCGATGCGATGAAAGAATGCCGGCAAGTCTGCTCAATCAAGCCATGACGGGCGTCTACCAAAATAATGGCGAGATTGGCGGTCGACGCTCCGGTAACCATATTTCGGGTGTACTGAATATGGCCTGGTGTGTCGGCTACGATAAATTTTCTTTTGGGAGTAGCGAAATATCTGTAAGCTACGTCGATGGTGATCCCTTGTTCCCTTTCTGCTCTCAGACCATCTGTCAATAGGGCGAGATTTACTTCTTCTTTACCCCCACCTATTTTTACACTGGCGCGCTCTATCGCTTCCATTTGGTCCTGAAAAATGCTCTTGCTATCGTAAAGCAACCTGCCTATCAAGGTTGATTTTCCATCGTCAACACTGCCCGCCGTAGTAAACCGGAGCAGATCCATGTCATAATAATCGTGTTGTTTGGTCATGATTTAAATATCTGTATTTTCTTAAAAATAACCTTGCTTTTTGCGGTCTTCCATGGCCGCCTCGCTGCGTTTATCATCTGATCGGGTTCCCCTCTCGGTCGTTCTGGAAGCAGAAACTTCTTCAATTATTTTATCGAGGTCGTCGGCATCAGATTCCACCGCTCCGGTACAAGTCATATCACCAATCGTTCGAAACCGGACAACGCGTTCAGAGACTATTTCCGTTTCTCGTCGCTGTATGAATTCGCATTCGGCCAACAGGGCTCCATCGCGTTCAAAAATTCGTCGCTTGTGACTGAAATAGATGGTTGGAATCTCAATATTTTCATGTTTGATGTACTGCCAAACGTCCATTTCAGTCCAGTTGGAAATGGGAAAAACGCGAAAATGCTCTCCTATGTGTTTACGGCCGTTAAACAAATTCCAAAGTTCTGGTCTTTGATTTTTTGGATCCCATTGACCGAATTCATCCCGGTGGCTAAAAAATCTTTCCTTGGCCCGGGCTTTTTCTTCATCACGACGACCTCCACCCATTGCAGCATCATATTTACCTCTTTCAAGAGACTCAAGTAATGATACCGTTTGTAGAGCATTTCTACTGGCATTATAGCCTTTTTCTTCTATCGCCTTGCCTTGATCAATTGCATCCTGAACGGAGCCAACGATCAACTGAACACCGGTTTCTTTTACCAGAGCGTCACGAAATTGGATCGTTTCCTGGAAATTATGACCCGTGTCCACGTGCAATAAAGGGAATGGAACTTTTCCTGGCCAAAAGGCTTTCCTGGCCAGATGAAACATGACGATCGAATCTTTGCCACCTGAGAATAGCATGACCGGATTCTCGAACTGTGCTGCAACTTCGCGGAGAATAAATAACGATTCGGACTCCAGTTCTGCGAGATGAGTAAGGTTGTAAGAGCGCATTATTGAATTGTGATTTTTGGTAATATAAATTGTAAGAGCGACTCAGCCGTTTGTTCGGCAGTGCGATTTTCGGTTTTCAATACCAGTTCGGCCTCTACGGGAATTTCAAATGGAGCATCAAGACCCGTAAAGTTTTTGATTTCACCTCGTCTGGCTTTTTGATACAATCCTTTCACGTCACGGCTCTCGCATATAGCAAGGGGCGTATCGACGAAAATCTCAATAAAATCATCCGATCCAATAATAGATTTAGCCATATTCCGGATGGCCTCCGTGGGGCTAACGAAACAATTGATAGTTATGATGCCGCAGTTTATAAAAAGCTTATTAACTTCTGCAATTCTTCGAATGTTTTCCTGACGGTCTGTATCCGCAAAACCCAGATTATTATTAAGCCCATCGCGCACATTATCTCCATCAAGCAACATGGTGAGGAAGGATTTTTCGATAAGTTTTTTCTCCAGGATTTTAGCTATGGTGGTTTTTCCGGAGCCGGAAAGCCCAGTCATCCATATAGCCAAAGCTTTTTGATTCAATAACCTTTCCTTTTCCGACCTTTGGAGTATTTCGTCGTAAATGGTAAAAATATTATTATTACGTTCCTTCATGGGAATCTTGAATGCGCAAATTTAACAATACACATTGTCCGTTAATCAAATAAAGCAAAATACTTTCAAAAATGATAATTGTTACAAAAATGGAATAGTTTCCTGAAATTTTTGCAAATATGGTGCTTAATCCTGTATATTAGTCGACAGAGCTAACCATTTAGAGGTTTATTCGTAACAACCAACGAATCAACTCTTTTAACTATACTTCATGAAGTTTCGATTATCCAATTACGAGAAACTACTCTATCTATTCGTGGATTTAGTAATGCTAAATGCCGCGTTCACGATAGGTTTCAGTTTGAAGTTCCATTCATTTCAGCAACTTCTCAAGTCTGATTACCTCATACTTTTCCTGTTCATTAATTTTACATGGCTATTAATCGCCAAGATTGGTGATTATAGCGTGGACAATCGAAGGCGAAAGACAATTGCCATATACTGGGACTTCATCAAAGCGCTTTTCTTTAACGTTTTGCTATCGCTTGCATTTATCTCACTGATTCAGGGTAAATACAATCCGATATTTGTTCTCAAATATTATCTGCTGTTTTTTATAATGGGAGGCGCGTCCCGTATTCTGTTCAACTGGTATTTGAAAATGTACCGAAAGAAAGGGTACAATTTTCGTCGTATGGTTGTGGTAGGTGTGAATCCATTTTCGATTGACTTTGTTAATGAAATCATACAGCATCCTGAATATGGGTATAAATTTCTGGGATTCTTTGGATATGGTGTTAATGAAGATCAGGAGAATTTGAGGGTACAAAAATTTGACAAGATTCACAATTTTTTATTGGAGTATGAAATTGATGAGGTATATATAGCGCTCCCTTCAAATCCTGATTATCACATCAAAGAATTGATTAAATTTTGTCATCTCAACTATATTGGAATTAATTTTCTCAACGAGTTTATTCACTTGCTCAATCGGAAAACGATTCAGGTCAGCATGGACTATAATGGTCCTACTCCTATTGTATCTGTTGCAAAAGAACCACTTGAGATTACTACTAACAAGTTTTTAAAGCGACTCTTCGATTTTGGTTTTTCAATGCTTGCGTTCATCTTTATTTTCTCCTGGCTGTTTCCTATTTTGGCTATGGCCATTAAACTTAATTCTCCTGGACCGGTCTTTTTTAAGCAAAAGCGGACAGGCTTGGACAATCAATCTTTTAATTGTTATAAGTTTAGAACAATGACAGTCAATAAAGATTCAGATTTGGTACAGGCGACAGCCGGAGATCAACGTATAACCAGAGTTGGCGCTTTTTTGAGGAAAACAAATCTTGATGAAATTCCGCAGTTTATGAATGTACTCATGGGTGAAATGTCTGTTGTGGGACCTCGTCCACACATGCTCAGTCATACGCGAATGTATGCCAAACTCATCGCACCATTTATGGTCCGTCACTGGGTAAAGCCAGGTATAACCGGCTTGGCTCAGGCGAAAGGATTTAGAGGAGAGACCAAGGAAGTAAGGCAAATGTACAACCGGGTGCGGATGGACGTTTTTTATATCCAGAACTGGTCTTTCTGGTTTGACTTGAAAATCGTGGTAATGACGGTATGGAATATGTTAACTGCCCGACATACTGGGGTTTGATTTAACGCAAATACTTCCAATATTTGAGACGGAAGAAATTGATAAAATTGTAGGTGGTGTTGCTTTCTATTTGGTTATTTGGAACATGCCAATTTTCCGGAAATGCATAGTCCCATGCCGACATGTAAGGGCCAAAGATATATATGGCGCGCTTTCTTACTTCAAGGGATTCGTAATATTCGGTGAAGTGTTTCTTCTTTTCATTGGTTTTATTAAATACGGGTAAAGGCCTTACTGGTTTAATTCCAATTTGATGTAGAGCCTTGTCAAAATCTTCCGTAAGCCTTTCGAAATGCATGATGAAATCCAAATCCTGATGATTTACCAGACTCCAAGCGCTGTAAGGTAATCGGTGATATTTGAGAAAATAGGTTTCAAAGGAAGCATTTTTTTTAACCACAAAATCTCTTCGTCTTTTTTCGTATCCAGGCATCAAATACTTACGGAGTCTTCCGTGTTTGATCTTTTTGTCGACGTAATTTTTGTGATTGGTCTTATATTTGAAATACTTACTGACCACGATGTCCATAGGATTTCTAATTGTCGAAAAGGAAAAATAAGTCTTCTCATCTGTATTGGCTTGTTTCACAAACTCACTGTATTGGGCATGTTTGTAAAGCACCCGCTCACCACTGTAGTTTTCCATTAATTCTGTGGCAACCGCTGAACACCCGGTTTGAGGAAATTCAACGAAAACGAAACGGTGTTTATGGCTGACAATCATATGGAAAATTTATAAATCTTGAGTTCAAAGATGCGCTGTATTTTATAATTTTCAAACGTCTTCCATTTTTGTTTTTCATCATTTCACAGGTGCACATCTAAGACGACTTTCTTTAAATATCTTCGCAGCCTATAACGAACTTGTTCGAAATTCATTCTAATACCGCTTAAATGGGAAACCTCATTCGAAAAGTAAGAAAAAAACTTTTCATCAAAAGTAAAGATAAGGATGTGAGCGAGGTTTTAAAAGGCGGTGTTGTCGCTTTTCTTTACCGCATTGCTACAATGTTGGTTACCTATGCCCTTATGATTTTTATTTCCAAGAAATTGGGAACGGAAGGTATTGGAATCTTCAACATTTGTCTGGCGGTATCAGGTATTCTCGTTATGGTGGGTTGTGTGGGATTCAACACCTCTGTCGTTCGATTCGTTTCTCAATATATGGCCAAAGGTTGGATTCGAACCATTACGGCATTGTATAAGAAGATGATGCGTTATTCGATTTGGTTCAGTCTGCTTTTGGGCGCGGGTTTGTTTTTACTCGCTCCTATCATCTCGATAAACCTTTATAACGATCCTGCTTTGATTCTCCCATTTCAGATCACAGCGCTCACATTGCCATTTCTGGTGATTGCAACCATTAACGTAGAATTGATTCGTGGGTTCAAACTTGTTCAAATTAGTGAATTCTTCAGAAACTTAAGCTTACAACTTACTGCATTGATTGGCACCTTTATCGCGTCATTTTTTGTTCTTACGGCCGCGCAGCCATTGATGTTTTATGGCCTGGGTGCCGTTTTTTCGTTCATCTTTACCACCATCTTTATTCAAAAACGACTTGCCAAACAAAACCTTACAATTATTGCATCAGAAATTGAACCGGCATTTTCTTTCAAGTATCATTTTTTGATTTCGTTGCCCATGATTCTAACATCCTTTATCCAACTTATCAATGGGAAAATTGATATTCTGATGCTGAAGTATTTTATGAGTACCGCATCAGTTGGGATTTTTAGTATGGCTTTCAAGCTGTCCGTCATTACAAATTTTGTAATCGGTGCCTTGAAGACGATTGCGATGCCCAAGGTGTCTGAATTATTTTGGAGTGATAAGCGGACAGAATTAAACAATGTAATTCAATATTCTAATAGGCTTACCTTTTTGTTTGCTTTCCCTATTTCACTGGTCTTAATACTATTCCCGGAATTTATTCTGGGCCTTATTGGAGAAGAATTTAAAGTTGGAGCGACCACTTTACAAATATTTGCAGCCACTCAGTTAATTAACGCGTCGTCGGGAATGGTAGCTGTATTTTTAAATATGACAGGAGATCAATCATATTTTACGAAGATTGTTGCAATAACCACTTCGATCAACATCGTATTAAATATATTGCTTATTCCAATCCTGGGAATGGAAGGCGCAGCCTGGGCGACGATGATTAGTACTGTGGGTTGGAATGTGATGGGGGTTATTTTTATTCAAAGGAAATATAACATCACCACTTATTACAATCCGTTTCTACGAAAGAAGAAATTGCTTAAGGACTGAGCCAATGCGACAAATCGCGGTTTATAAGTTTAGAAAGTTTCTGAATGTCATTTTCATAAAATAATTTGAGTTCTGCCCTGTCAGAAGAAGTTAATTTCTCGGCTCTTACCAGATTACTATTCTTTGCGTTTTTGCGTATTTGCTCTCGTTTCTCTTTTGAGAATAACAACCTGAAAATCGGGCGAATAATAAATTTTAGGGGGTTTTCATGCGTAATAAATTTTTGTAAAGAGGCGTTTTTGGCTTGACCTGAAGGGTTGAAATGCTTTTCAACTTTCCAATCCGTTTTAGGTGATGCTCCTATGAAATTGACAATTTCTGTCATAATTTGGGTTGGATTGTTTACCAAGTCATCATACAGCCAAACCCGGACGTGAGGAAAAGCAGACATATAAGCCTCTACCTGTTGAGCGTATTTACCGACAGATTTATGATGCCACATGAAGTCCCAGTTTTTCTGAATCCGAGACTCTTCTGCTATTAGTGATTCCTGAAAAGCACCTCTTTCATGGAGATCTTTTACGAAATGCATATAGGATGAATAACATCTTTCCACGGGATTACGAAGAATAATGCATATGCGAACTTCGTTTCCGAGCATTTCTTTTATGCGGGGAATGCTCATTTGAGAATAGTATAAATATCCCGTTCCAATTTCCCCGACAACTTTGTCTGCGCTAATGTTCTCGTAATTTTTCCAATATTCAGATGGATTTAATATGAGCTCCTTTAATGGACGCTGACGCGGATATGGCAAAGTGTTTTTGGAAAGAACATCACGCATAAAATAGAAAGTTTCCTTGATTGGAATTTCAATTTCGGGATGTTGCTTGAGATATTCGTAGATGGACGTAGTCCCAGCTTTGGCGGTACCAGCAAATAGAAAACGGGGTTTATTCAACGGTTCTTTCATTTTTCAGATCAACCATTTTTCTAAGTCTCTTTTAATCAGAGAAGCCAAATTTTGAATGTCCTCTCTGTAAACATTCAATAAATATGCCTTTTCATTTTCGGGAATTGGATTCTTAACAAGCATTTTAGACATGATTCTATCTCTATGATCCAATGCGGTATGCTTCATTTGTTCCGGAAGAAGAGAAACCAATTTTTTTAAGAATGGATTTGAACGCATAAGGTTCACCAGCATGCGGCTTTTTGGAATACCACTTGGATTGGCCTTTATATCAGATTTCAATTGCAATAGAGAGACGCCGAGAAATGAGAGGATGTCTTCTATGGTTTCGCTTCTTTTCAAATCGCCCGTCAGAACTATTTTACAATGGTTAAAAGTTTCCATAAACAATTTGACTTGTTCGTAATACATGCCATATTTGATATAATCAAATCCCCATCTCTTATTTTTCCATGTTTCTATGCCATTTGGTGAGATTGCTTCCTGAAAGCTTCGGTTTTCAAGGCCATTTCGAATGAGATAGGTGTAGTGGGAAAATGCACGTTCCACAGGATTGCGAAGTATTATAACAACTTTTACCTGAGCGAGCCTATCACCATATAATTCACGCATGTTGCTAATCGTTGAGGATGCTGTATATAGATAAGAAGTGGAACCGTCTCCAGCCATTTTATTGGCCGGTACATGGGCGTAAAGTTCCAAATAATCGTCTTTGCGCCAGATTAGGTTTTGACAAAAATCATTATCGGTATACGCTGGCTGGGTATCGCCAAAACTAAAATAAAAGGGTTCTTTGCGGGCTGCAGGAAAAAAAATGCCGGGATGTTGTGACAAAATCTTGTAAAGTGTGGTTGTCCCACTCTTGGCAGCACCGGGAATAATGAAATCCGGAAGGTGGAAACCCTCTCCTTTTGATGACGTAATAAACATATCTTGCAAAAATGCTATTTTGAAGCGAATTGATATAGATTATTCAAAGTAAATTTAAACATTTGCAAATTGAAATCTCACTCGACAAATCTCGTGTATGAAATTGATAGTCGGCGATAAGCCGTTGAACTTTCCCGACATCTTAATTCTGGGTGCTGCCAAGTGCGGAACTACTTCACTCGCATTTTTTCTAAAGCAGCATCCGGATGTGTATATGCCCAGAAAGGAGCCCGGTTTTTTTGCCTATCACAACAGGCCTGTTCTTGAAATCCCTTCAGGAATCCGCGATCGGCAGATTACAGATTTGGGAGCGTACTCCAGTATGTATGAAGGTGTCAAACCGGGTCAGAAGATTTGTGACTCGTCTGTGGCCCAATTCACAAATGCCGAACACACCGTAAGGAATGTAAAACAATACTACGGAGAATCGGTTTCTGGTTTGAAGACGGTATTAATTCTCAGACACCCCGTTGATCGCGCCTATAGTCACTATCTGATGTTTGTCAAGAACGGTCTGGAGACGCTATCTTTTGAAGATGCGATCAGGCCCGAAAACGTAAAACGTCGAATCGGGGATCAACTGGGATACGATTATTTGGGGGGAAGCCTATATGCAGAAAGGGTGCGCTTATTCAAGCATTCATTCCCACAATTGAAAATATATACCACAGAAGATCTGAAAAAGCCTCAGGAGATACTAAAGGATTTTCTGGATTTTTGCGGCCTGAATGACAAGGTTTCCATAAACACCGCCGCTAAGTTGAATCCCAGTGGTTTGCCAAAGAAAAAAGGACTGATTCGAATTTTGCATTCAAGAAGCAAGTTCAAAGAAATATTAAAGCGGTTGTTACCGGATAAATTGCAATACCGGCTTACCGCTGTCAAATCTGATTTGCTCCGTCGGAGTATTGTGAAGGCAGAAATTGATCCGATATTAAGACAGGAACTCACAGATAAATACTTTAAAACCGATATTCTTGAATTGCAGAAGATAGTTGGACGTAACTTTTCAAATTGGCTGACTCAAAATAAACATAAGTATGATATCCCGATTAAAAGCCAGTAGCACCATTGATCCATTAAGGTTGGATTATATCCTTGGTAAATCCACTTTACTGGCTATTTTTTTGTTTTTCAACTTCATGGTAACCTTTAGGGTATTATTGGTGAGCGTCGTTCCAGAAGTTGAGCTCGTTGCAGAAGCGCTTTATGAAGCGATTATTCTGTTGTATTTGGTTTATAGGTTATCTCTTCGGGTTGTATCGGGTAACCTTCGCCTTAACAGTCTTGAATTGTATTTGATTCTCATGTTTTTTCTACCGGTCATTGCTGCAAATGGCGCCCGTGCAGAATTTGGTCAACCGATGATTTATGGCATCCTCACGTTTAGAGACTTTTATCTGATATTCGGAGGCTTGATAGTTTATAATATGCTTCGCACCAATACGGTTACGATACAATTGGTCGAAAAAATGCTGGTGCTGACTGCATGGATAAATGTGCTCATGTTCTACTTCATGTCGTTATTTGTTGATCCCCGGCAGTTTATTGAAACCGGCCTTGCAGGAGCGAATGATGCAAAGGGTGGAGATGTTTACTTCCGATTCAATATGGCATACATATTCTTCGGATCTATATATTATTTCGTGAAGGCGTTCTATAGAAAAAACTTCAAATATTTAATATTGGGTGCTGTTTTCCTTTTTTATGTGACTTTCTTCAGATTTGACCGCACGTCCATGGCATCTGTTTTTGGTGCTTTGGCGATGTTTTTTGTTACTGCCCTTACTCCACGCAGACAATTGATGTGGATTTTGATTGGCTTCATTCCTATTCTTTTCCTTGTAACATCAGTATATTTCGTGAGTCCCGAATTGTTTGAGCAATACTATTTGATGTTTGCTGACGCATTCGCAACCTTATTGGGTACAGCAAATGCAGAAGGTGAGGAATCAGTTAGGCTTAATGAATTGCGCATTGCGTTGGAACATATTGAGAAAAATCCGCTAATCGGAAATGGAAAGGTAAGTAATCAATGGGTGGAAGGTGGGTATAGCCATTTCCTGGGATTCTTTTATGCATCTGACGTGGGCATTTTCGGTCAGATATTTATGTATGGATTTATAGGTGCATTTCTACTTTATTTTCAATTTCTTCTTTCTCTCAATTATGCGCTCAAAATCCGTCACATCAAGCGGAATGTGTTTTTGGTGTCATTGAAATTCATGATGTTCGCAATAATGTTGGATTCGATCACAAATGGGTATCTCACCATTTATGCTGCTCAATCGGTTACGGCACTAATTCTTATTTATCATTTTTACGAAAAAGACTTAATTATTGGGGCTGAATTGCGGGAGAAGAAATTGGAACAATCTAAAATATTGATTTCGAGGCAAAAACATTTGGATGAAAACCACGAAGCGAAGTAGTCATAACATGAATACGATCTTACCAAATTTTTTTGTTGTAGGAGTTGTCAAAGGTGGTACCACATCGCTATATAATTATTTGGACCAACATCCGCATATTTTTCTACCCCGCATCAAGGAAACCAATTATTTTTCAGCTGGAGATATCCGTGCAGATCATTTTCTTCCGCAATACGCGCTTGATGTAGATATTGATTTGGATCGATATATTAAAAGCGGTATGAAAAAGCAGATTCATATAGCACATGTAGAGCACCCATCTCATTATGAAGCGTTGTTCCATGCGGTTGGTGAAGAAACGGCAGTAGGTGAGATTAGCAATTCCTATATGATATGCCCTGGCGCAGCAAAGGCCATATATAATTTCAATCCAGAGGCGCGAATTATTGTTGTATTGAGAAATCCGATTTACCGCGCATGGTCGCAATATTTAATGAATTTGCGGGAAGCAAAAACCAGAAATGCCGAGTTCATTTCGGAACTGGAGCTGGATGATGCTCAAATAAATAAAGGGTGGGGTGTAAATCATCAATACTTAGAACTGGGAATGTATGCGGGTCAACTCCAGCGGTATTACAATTTATTTGATGCCGATCAAATTTTGCCAATTTTCTATGAAGAATACCGGGAAAATCCAGATTCTGTAATGGGGGAGATCTCCCGATTTTTAAACGTTGACACAGATTTTCAATATAATTTTTCTATTGAGAACAATTCAGCGAGCCTGCCGAGAAATGCATCTCTGAATCAATGGCTGGTCAAATCTGGTTTGATTCAAACGGTCAAACGCCTTACGCCAAAATCGATCAGAAAGCATTTTGCGAGTGCTCTTTATTCTGAGAAGAACATACCACGGATAGATCCAAACTCCACTATTTGGTTACAGAAATATTATGCTAAAGATGTAGAAAATCTCGCGAGCTTATTGGGATCGAAGGTAACTGAGTTATGGCCAGAATTCGCAAAGTAATAGAGAATAATGGAAGCTAAAATTGATGTGAAGGACCAAAATCTACCGGTTATTTTCATTACAGGAAATTCGCGGAGTGGCACAACTGTGATGATGCGCATAATGGACAATCATTCACAAATTCACGCCATAAACGAACCTCATTTTTTTGAAAAAATGTGGTCTAAGTCGGATGAGTCAAAATTTATTGATAGCGCCAAAGCGGAATTGTTATTGGCCAGATTATTTTCGGGTCAACGTGAAGGTTTTTTTGAAAAAGCTGAAAAACACCGTCATAAATTTCATGTAGAGATTCAAGCTATAATTGGGGATTTAGGAAAGGATTATACGCGTTTGGATATATTCAGTCGCTTCCTTCATTATGAAACCGGAAAGAATGGAAAACGGTTACCTTGTGAGAAAACTCCGCAAAACGTTTTTTACATCCAGGAAATTCTGGAAAATTTTCCCAATGCCCGAATCATTAATATGGTTCGGGATCCGCGGGGTGTTATGCTTTCACAAAAAAGAAAATGGAAACGCAGGCAGTTGGGAGCTAATTTCATCACCCGACGTGAAGTTGTTCGATTGCGAATAAATTACCATCCCATAACCATCAGTAAATTATGGAATGCGGCATTGGATGCAGCGAAGGCATTTTCTTCGGAAAAAAGGGTTCTTGATTTGAAATTTGAAGATTTGGTGAAAAGTCCGGAAGAAACTGTGAAGCGCCTTTGCAAATTTCTGAATTTACCTTTCGAATCCGGGATGTTATTGGTTCCACACGCTGGTTCTTCAAGCGTGGCAGATCAACAAAATGAACTGGGAATTCGCATTGCCAAACCACAAAGTTGGATTGAAAAGGGTCTAACCCGAACAGAAATCAGTATATGTCAGGATATTTGTGCAGAGTATATGTTGAGGTATGGTTATCAGCCCATTCAGGTTAAATCGAATGTGCTTGAATTGGCTGGACAATATGCTTTTTTTCCTTTTAAATTGGGGTTGGCACTTTTGATAAATCTAAACAGAATGCGAAACCTGGCTGATTCTTTAAAAAGGAGACTTTTAAGAAGATGATTAAACGCGTACAAATGTTTGGTCTTGGCTTTCAGGCGGCATCCAGTTTAAAGGAAATCGTGGATGATGTCTTGGATAGAACCGGATTTGAGGACCAGAGAATCCCTTTGCTGATTACTCCCAATGTAGATCAGGTTGTAAAACTTGAACGGGAATCTAATCATGATTTGAAACAGGCTTTGTCTCGTGCTCAATGGATATTACCAGACGGTCAGCCAATTGTGACATTGAGTAAAATGAAGTATGGAGAAGCAGGATTAAAAACACGTATAACAGGTAGTGATTTTTTCCCGGTTTTGTGGAAAGCCTTACTAAAGCGTAAGTGTTCGGTTTTATTCGTTCTGTCAAATGAAGCTTTGGGATTGTGCCTGCAACAGGAAAAACCCGATGTAAGGTTTTATTCCCCGCCATTTTTTAATGTTGACGATGTGCGGATATTTGCACAAATCATTGATGCTATAATGATAAAAATTCAGGAGGAGCCTGTAGATTATCTTTTTATAGGTCTCGGCTTTCCAAAACAGGAACGAATAGCACTGGAAATTTTTAGAAGGTTGCGTCACGATCAAATTGGCATTCCCAAAACTTTTTTGCTCGGAGCTTCATTTGAATTTTATTGCGGATTAAAAAAGAGGGCTCCTGTATTCTGGCAAAAGACAGGCTTGGAATTTGTACATCGCTTGTTTAGTGAGCCGCGCCGCATGGCCAAGAGATATCTAATAGATGACGCAGCATTTATTCTTATCGCCTTGAGAGAGTTGAGAAAATCGGAGGATAAATCTTTGCGATAAGAGGTAATTCCAGACTTGGCTATAAGAAGGCGCAACCCTTTATTTAATTGCGAGAGTTTTGACAACGTCGGGCTCAGTTGCACATTGTGAGATAGAAATTGAATTAGCCGCGGGGAAATGGAAATGAAAAACTATGACTGTACGTCTGCAACACCAGTTATCAGATCACCACTACCTAAGAACGACGTGTGAAATTTGAATTCGTTTAATCTACGGTTGTATCGGAAACAAGTTCTTTAAGATCCTTATCGTGAATTTTTAACAATTCTTTATATGAGTAATTTTGAGCGCGTTTTCGGGATGCATTGCGCATAGATATCCAATTATCAGAATGTTGTAGCAATGTAAGTATGGCTTCAATGTGCGTTGCAGGATCTACCGTACAATACAATTCCTTGCCATGAATTATCTCCAAGCCCTCCACGCCAATCGGCGTAGTCACGGCAGGGATACCCCTGTACATCGCATTGAGAAGTTTGACCTTTATGCCACTTCCAAATCGAAGGGGAATTACGAATACGCGTCCTTTTCGATAATAAGGTTCGAGGTTTTCTACAAAACCTGTAAAATGGACATGTTTATAATCTTTGCACTGATCTATTAGTCTTTTATCAGGGTTTTTGCCTACAACATAAAAATGCAGTTCTGGTATTTTTGCTGCAAGCGTGGGCCAAATATTTTCAAAAAACCAAAGTAGACCGTCAATATTTGCCTCCCATGTGAGCGTTCCTATAAAAAGAAGGGACAGGTCAGTTTCATTGAATTCAATATCCGGAAGGTCCAACATGAAGTCATCACCCAAGTGATATGTGGTTTTACATTTAGTCCGATCAACTCCAATTTTAACAAGTTCTTCGATGTCATTAGGAGCTGCCCACACCCGGTCAGCTCTCCTGGCAAACCTCAACTCAGCTCTTCGTATACGCGAAGATTCAAGTTTTAAAATGAACTTTTTTAAAGGATTCTTCTCAATTTCACCCATTCGATCCCACATCACATATTCTGCGTTGTGCTCGTGGAGCACCACTTTGGCGTTTGAAATCATAGGCAGATATTGCCCCATCTCATAGTGATCTACAATAATGACGTCACTATCCGCGCACCACTCGGAGATTTTGCTTTGCAAATCTGAATGATAGTTTCTATACGTATTGAGTGTGGGAGCAAATGTCAGATAGCTTAATGCCAAATTTATGGCACTCCTTGATCTGTCCAGTCTTTTCGAATAAACTTCAATACCGGGTAATTTTGATTTGAACTCAGCCAGGTTTTCGTTATCAGAACCTTTCAAAGGGCAGACAATTCGAATATTTGCATTTTTGTACCAATGCTCAACCAGCCGCCATGATTTGATTGCACCACCGCTCACTGGGGGGTATGGCAATTGTGTAGTCAAAAATAAAATTTGCATACGGGGATTAGATCCGGGCAAATAAATTTTTCACTTTCGTAAATACGCCGACTTGCTTATTTTGGTAATAGTTTTTCCGTTTTCTTTTGAAATTAAGAATCTGGACTTCAGTCGGAAAAGTATCAACTACAACTGTATAGGTGGCCGCAATAGAATTTTGCTCCACCAACAGCTGAATGTCTTCAAGATTCTGCAAGGTGGTGTGTTTTCTTCTAACCACTACAACAGGCATATCCGAGGCATTCAAAAAGGACATCGTAGCGCTGACATTGCCAAATGGAGCTGTATCCAAGTAAATATAATCATACTGTTCCTGAAGTGTTCGAATAATTTCGAGAATGGCTTGCACCTCCATATCACTCATGGTGGATTTTATACCCAATTCAGCAACATCAAGGTTTTTGATTGTCGTAGTTACCAATGCTTCTTTAAGATTTACATGACCCATCATGGCATCATTCAGGTTCGCTCCTTGAGAGAGACCAAATGAGCGCTTCAATTCAGGTTGGCGAAAATTTAAATCGACAACGAGAGTTTTGTAACCCAAACGTGCAGTTTGAGTTGCCGCCATCGATGCCATAAAAGTTTTTCCTTCACCTGATTTAATCGAACTGAAAGCGACGAGCTTAGCTCCCGGATTTTGACGAATCATGCGATAGAAAATTGCACTAAGTTGATTAGCAAGTTGGGAGTCGGGATAAGATTGAAGTTCTGAAGGGCTATTTATATTTGAATGATACACTTCGCCCAATAATTCCGTAGAAGGATTGTATTGATATACACCTCTGGCGGTGTCAAGTTTATTATTGGTCAACCAAACGAAGAAAAGGTATCCAAATCCAAATAAAAATCCCAATATAATAGCAGCAATTATCGTTAACGGTAACCATGGAATCGATGGCTCCAAACTGGTCAGGTAAGCGGGTTCGATTATACGAAAATCTGCTGCGGTTGAGACCAGGTTAATTTCTGCTTCGGCCTTTTTATCGAGAAATGTAACGTAAAGTGTTTCGTTAATCTTAAAAAAACGCTCGAGTTGCAACAATTCTCTTTGTGCCTTGGGAAGAGACTTCACTGTTTGGTCCAGTTCATTAATTCGCCCGTCAAGATTTTCAATCATCATCTGATTACTTTGCTTGAATCCCTCAACTGAATTGAGGATCGTTTGGCGATTTTGTGCTATCCGGGCCTTTACCTGGGCGTAGGCAGGATTGGCCTGGGCATTTTGTTTTTCAAGTGAATTAAGATCTTGTTGAAGACTAACCAATTCTTCTGTAAGCCTATTGGTTAGTTCATCCTTTACACCAAAGGCTTGTGGAGAAATGAGCGTTGAATAGTCATCGCTTTGTTTTAAATAATTTTCCAAATACTTGTAATATCGATCTTTAACTATAAATCCAACTTTGTCATTTTCCAATGTGACGCTTTGGTTCATCAGTAAAGTTCCCTCATGGGTTAAACTTGTAATTGCCTCCTCAGTTTTGAAAGTTTCGATTGCGGATTCACTATCTCTCAAAAGAAGTGAAGTTTCTTCTATTTCAGCATCCAAATACTCAATCGCAAGACGAAGGGCTTTGGTTTTTTGATCGAGATGGTCTTTGATAAAGGCTTCATTCAGGGCATTCAAAAATGCCAGTTTCTTTTTTGGAGCGCTTCCATATATAGAAACCATAAATGCAGTGGATTCAAGTTCCTCCTGTTCTATTTCCATCGACCCGATATATTCGAGAGCCACTGCATCAATATCTTTTACAATGAACCCAAATGTTTCTTCAAATATATCATACTGTAGCGTTATGTCAGTATTGGATAGGGTATCAGCAGCAAGAACTCTGAATCTGGTTTGATCGAAAGTCACCCATTCTCCGAATTGAAATTCCCCTTCAAATTCGAACTCAGCTTTTGTAACTCCATATTCCCCCTCGGCTTCCAGGGTGTATTTTTCGAAGTTTTCAAATTCGATATAAAATGTGGCGCCATATGGAGTTTCATGCTTCTTAAAATTCATATAAGTAGAATCGAGCTCTATGCTGAATGGTGCATTTTTGTATAATTCTACATCAAATAAGCCAGCCTTTACATAACAAATCTCACCAACCGAACGAATAGCTTCTTTAATTAGCGGAACACTTCTGAAAGCAACTTTTTGATTATTATAGTAATAATCATCTGGTGTTAAGCCATTTGGCATTCGAGACACCATGACCCCGGGATCGTTAATACCTTTAGGCTTATCAATTAATATCGTTGTTTTGGCCGTAAATTGCGGTGGAAAAGTCAACTGAAATATAATACCAATGATTAGCCAAAAACCAAGGGCCAAAGCAATAATCGGCCAGCCTCTCTTGAAGCGGTTGATAACTCCCCTGAAATCAATCTCTTCCTGTCTGAGAATTTCTTTTTCGTTGATCATTTATCAGAAATTAAAAAATAAAGCGTCATTATGCTAACTGCGGCGCCAATTGCATTAAATACATTCTGACCATCTCTGGTTGCAAATTTTTTCCTTTTCTGAGGTTTTATCATGAGAATGTCATTCGGTTGCAAATAGAAATCGTCACTTGCCAACAAATTTTGATCGGTGAGATCTATCGAATAAAGATGATTTTTCCCATCTCTATTTCTGACGACTTTAACTTCTTCTCTGCTTGCAAAATCAGTCGCATCACCTGCAAGACCGAGTGCCTCAAAAACATTGATGCGATGATTATAAACAGGATAGCGACCAGGACGGTTTACTTCTCCCAAAACGGTTACGAAATAATTCAGGAGAAAGACCTTGATTGCCGGGTTGGGAAATACTTTGCTCGCTTCTTGATGAATTTGAGTTTCAGCCTCGAGAATGGTCATTCCTGAAATAGAAACTTTACCTATCGTTGGCAGTTCTATAAATCCTTCTTCATCAATGGTAAATCCCGCCAAAACAGGTAACGCCTGGATAATTCTCGTATCTGTCATATAAGATTGGTCCAATTGACCAAAAGTTTTGGACAACATCGGATGATCTGATTTCACATATATAATATCCGCAGTTTGAAGCGTATAATCAATAGGCTCTGCTGAAAATATAGTATCCGCCAGGTAATTATGTGGTTGGGATTGACTATAGTCCTGTACATAAACAATGCGTTTATTAGAAATACATGAAGCCATGAAGCCTCCAAGCAAGACTAAAGGCAACAATCTGAAAAGAGCTTTCATTCAGTAGGATATTAGTAATTTAGTGGGTCTCACTCATTGGTTCAACAACGTAATTAAATCTGGTAGACCAATTTTACTTTCGTAGTATTCCGCTTAGCTAAGAAATTGAAAATGAAAATATATGTCATAAAATCATGTGTTATGCGGCGACAAAGCAAAAAAGTTACAATCACAGCTTGACAATTGGTAGGGTCTCCATTTTCCAACGGGTAATTAACACAATTTTGCGACAAATGTAAGCGGATTTTAAAATGGTTCATAAAATTCTGCGGAATAAATAATTTTTTTTTGAAACAGGCAACCGGAATACCCAATTTGTTCTTTCCATGACCGGTGAAGTCCGATCTGCCTCTGATCCTTTGAAAGAAAACGTGAACACTTAACTATTCAACTTTAATCTATAGTATAGTATATTAACGATATGGTCAATATTGCGATGAAATGTCCTGTGATATGATTGGCATTTGACAACCAGTAATTTTATGACAATCTTTGCGTGCTTATATGCTGAAAGTGATCAGGTTTCTGATTGCCTCAAATAATTCTCAAATTATTATTATGAAGAATCTCATGATGACTGCCATCTGGGCAGCTTACCAGGGCGGTCTCGAAATTCTCGAGGTTTACAATGCAGATTTTGAAGTTTTTACCAAAGACGACTTATCTCCACTTACGCTTGCTGACATCAGCGCGAATGCCGCTATAACCAGGATACTTAGTGAAACATTACTTCCTATCCTGAGCGAAGAAGGTAAGGCGATTGCTCATAATGAAAGAAAAAATTGGCAAACCTTTTGGATGGTTGATCCTTTGGATGGCACCAAAGAATTTGTAAAGAAAAATGGAGAATTTACAGTTAATATAGCACTCATTTCGAATTGTATAGCGATAGGTGGAGTTATTTATGTCCCTGTTACCGATAAGATGTATTTCGGACTGCAATCGGAAGGGGCCTTCGTGATAAATGGATTTTCACGGGAGAATCACACAGACTTAACCTTTGAAAATCTCATTTCTGTGGCCGATACTCTGCCGGGAATTACACAATCAAGACCTTTTACAGCTGTTGGGAGCCGTTCCCATATGTCTCCTGAAACCGAGAGCTTTTTTGCTGATCTCAGACAGAAACATGGGGAGATAGATGTGGTTTCAATGGGGAGTTCTCTGAAAATTTGTCTTGTAGCAGAAGGTGTGGCAGACGTTTATCCAAGGTTCGCGCCCACAATGGAATGGGATACTGCAGCTGGCCATGGTATAGCCAAAGCAGCGGGAAAAAATATTTATGATCATACCACAGGAGTGGAGATGATTTACAACAAAGAAAATCTGTTGAATAATTGGTTTATCGTACGATAGAACTATAGAATCTTTATAAAACGATGATTGAGTGTCATGAGATGTTTTGAAAAAATGAACGGCTTTCAAACAATAATTCAGCTGTGCAAGACATAAAGGTCTTTGATTTTCAAAGCACCTGAGTTGCCCGCAAGCCAGTTTTGCAATAGAGAGTCTTGAAGCTTTGTAGAAGAGAAGCACAAAAGTTTCTGGAAATAGAACTGAAAATAATCGCTATAATATCAGCTTGTCTTGGCATAGGATCCTGTTTCCGTGAAAAATTCTTGACCAATTTACTTATTGGGGTCCGAAGGTACCTGTCTGAATCATTGTCTCACTGACGAAATTTGGGCCGATTTTCGAATGTCGTCGGAACAAATATTGACATCTTCCATAAGTCCCATTCAAACAGGCCCTATTTGGATACTGCAAAATGTCAATGATAGCAATTTGTTCATTATGACGTTGAGAAAGTTTAATTAGAATTGGCAGCATGTCCATGAAATACATATTTTTAACCGCCAAGAATAACAGGCTGACCATTGCTTTTTAATTCAATAGAGTTTCTTCTTTTTCTGCCTTTGGTGTTTATCGCCTATTGGTTTCTGGTGCAAAAGAGTTTGAAGCTTCAAAATGCTTTCTTGTTGGCCGTCAGTTACCTTTTTTATGCCTGGTGGGATTGGCGGTACCTCTTTCTGATTATATTCTGTGCAGCATTGAATTACTATTCGGGCATAGCATTGTCAAAAGTAAGCAGCACCCGACACCGGAAAATAATACTGGGCACTGCAATAGTTTTGAGCATTGGATTGCTCGGGATCTTCAAATACTACAATTTTTTTGTTGACAATTTTATTAATGCCTTTGCAAGCATTGGAGTTGATCTTCACCCCAGAACGCTCAATATCATTCTACCCGTAGGTATAAGCTTTTTCACCTTTCAAACTTTAAGCTACACCATAGACGTGTATCGTTTGCGGCTTCGGCCTACTACCGATCCCATCGCGTTTTTTACCTTTGTGGCCTTTTTTCCTCAGTTGGTCGCTGGGCCTATTGAGCGGGCCAGCAACCTCTTGCCGCAATTTTTTGAAAGCCGTAAATTCAGCTATCCGCTCGCAGTAGATGGTATGCGCCAAATACTCTGGGGCTTTTTCAAAAAAATTGTGGTTGCTGACAATTGTGCCAATTTTGTTGATCAGATTTTTACCAATTATGAGACCTTGCCAGCCAGTTCGCTTGTGATCGGCGCGGTATTTTTCTCTTTTCAGATATACGGCGATTTTTCGGGCTACAGCGATATTGCCATTGGCACGTCCCGTCTTTTTGGCTTCAATCTCATGCGCAACTTCGGTTTCCCCTATTTCACGCGAGATATAGCTGAATTTTGGAGACATTGGCACATCTCACTGACTACTTGGTTCAGAGATTACCTCTACATACCGCTTGGCGGGAGCCGTGGTGGCAAAGCTTTGGTGGTGCGGAATACCTTCATTATATTTCTTGTAAGCGGATTTTGGCATGGCGCCAATTGGACATTCATTGTATGGGGGCTCGTTCACGCCACCTTCTTTTTGCCTTTACTCCTTTCGGGAAATAATCGGAATCATACAGGCATTGTTGCTGAACATCAATTACTGCCAAACTTTAAAACACTGGTAAAGATGTTTATTACTTTTGTTTTGGTGACCTTGGCTTGGATCTTTTTCAGGGCTGCCAATGTGGGAGAGGCTTTCAACTATTTCTCCAGAATGTTAGATCCCAGTTTGTTGTCATCACCCGGCCTTGGCAGCAAGTTATTCATTCCATTTCTCTACATTGCAATTATGCTCGTCATAGAGTGGTTCAACAGAAGTCATGAGCATGGCTTTTTCGCCCCAGCTAAAATGAAAGTAGCAAGATGGGCGCTGTACTTGTTGCTTGCATTAATGTGTATTGCTCAATATGAAGAAAAACAAGATTTTATATATTTTCAATTCTAATAGAGATGAAGCGATTTGTTACATACTTTCTGATTCTGACTGCACTTCTCATCATTTTGGTGGTGGGGGCACTGTACCTGATACCCAACCCCCTGGTACGGGCCAGTGTTCTCGCCGCCTTTCCGGAAAAAAAAGAACGTCTTGCATCGCTGAAGGAATCAAAAATTGTACTTCTCGGCGGCAGTAATGTGGATTTTGGCATGGACAGTAGGCGAATACAAGACAGCCTGGACATGGATGTAATGAACATGAGCATGGTAGGCGGCGTGGGGCTTGACTACTTGATGCGGCAATCTTTGCCTTTTCTTAATGAAGGTGATGTATTGGTATTGATACCCGAATACACCAATTTTTACAGTGCTGTTTATTTCGGTAATATTTTCCTGGCGGCAATACTCTTTGATGTGGCACCAGAAACATTACCTGACATTAAAATGCGTCAATGGAAATCGCTTTTGCCATTTGCGGCAAAATACGGTGCGAGCAAAATTACCAGTCTGCCAATTTTGATCAAAGCCTACATTAGCAAGGAGCCATCCACTGCCCTTTTTCATTCAAAAGAGGCTTATAATGTGCACGGCGACAATGAAATGCACTGGCACCTCGAGCCCCAACTTGTAGTGACGGAACCCTACAATCCAATGAACAATGATCTAAATGATTTTAGCTTTGAAGGCATCCGCGAAGTACTTCTAGCTGCCAAAGCAAATGGCATCAAGATCCTTCTGCTGCCTCCCTGTTACCATCAAAGTTCTTTTGAAAACCAACGTGAAGCGATCTCCTTTATCGACGAGAAGTTGAAAAAACAAGGCACTCCCTACTTTGTAACGCCTGAAAGGTACCGCATGGCCGATTCACTTTTCTTTGACACCTATTACCACCTTAACAAGCAAGGTGTTGATTTGCGAACTACTTATGTCATTGAGGACTTGCAACGGGCTCTGGGAAAATAAGAATTTTTTCGCATTGCTACTCGTCACTTTAACGGGGATTGGAATTTTCTCACATAGAAGAATTTATTACGGCAAATTCGGACGGGTATTCCAATTTTAGGTAGTTTGAGAGTTGCGATTTTATTTTGAACGAGAAAACGATCAGGATTGGGTTGCAGACCAAATTTCATGATTTACAATTCTTACGATTTTCAATATTATTTCAAGACGTAAATCAAGCCAACTGCAACATAACAAGGTAAAAGTGATTATTTGCTGTTTAGACCAGGCGATGTATATAAAGATCCATTTTGATAACCTACCGCACATTCCTCAAAAAAGAATGTATATTTAATTCGGTTTCCAGAACCGGTGTAAATCTCAGGGATGAGTGAGCTATAAACACGGCCTGTTATGAAGTTATAATCCATACAAAAACCTTGAGTTTAATACAGTGTAACTCCTTCATACCACTGCTGATCCCGTTATTCCAGAAGATTCAAATACAAGTCGAAACCCGGTCCCCTATAAAGTGGTTAGATACAAGAACATTCAAATCGACCAAGTTGCCATTTGAATTGTATCGCATGATTTTTACTCCGCTCAAATCAACTTCCTCAGATTTATCGACGTATCTAAACTGCGTGATCGTTTGCACTGGTGTAAGGTTTACATTATTAACGAAATATAAATCTACAAACGGTGAGTAATAATTTTTTACACCAGCTGAGTGTCAAAAAGGAATCTATCCTGCGATGTGTTATCTGGGGCATAACCAGCGATATCGAATGTAAATTGATGAGTTCTCAATAATAATTGAATATCAAGCCCTTAGAGTAGGCTTTTCTTCCTGGTCTCGTCATAGCAATCTTAAAGAGAAAGGCGCTTGTTGGAATATACCATTCAGAATTTTGTGGAAAGGGACGTATTTCTATTGGCCTTAAAAAATCGCGAGTTCATTTTTCACGGCTCAAACCTGAGATACTTGGAGATTTATTACAAATGAGCTTGACCACCAAGCGATATTCGCGCTTGATTAATCATGTTATCGTCGGTATTCATAATAGCATAAAAACCATCATTTCCCCAAATATTCCGGGCAATGTAAGATTTGATGCGGAGTTTGATTACCGCACTGGAAATTCTAATTCCATCGCTATCCCGCGGCACGCCGGATTCCAGCGCATAATTGGTGAAAGATTCCAACACTTCCTGATTTACATTAAAGCTGCGATCAAAATTATTGAACGTACCAAATTTCAATAATTCCACGCGATGTTCATCTGCGTAGTCAAAACCGAATTGATTTAACAATCCCCGATAACTGATTGCTGTAAGATAGCCTGAGGCGCCCACAGTATCAAGTCCAACGAAAATATCGGGCATGATACCCCCACCGCCATAAACGATTCGGCCACCCGGAGTGGTGAATTTTAATGAATCGGCGAAATGGGTACTGTCAGCAAATGAAAACTCACCGTTCGCATAGCGAATTTCGTAATCATCGTCATAGGATATATTTTCTCCATAAGCTTTTTGGATGCTTCGTCCGGTTGGGGTGTAGTACCTTGCCACGGTGAGTCGGAGTGCCGAATTGTCACGAAGATTCATGTGTTCCTGGACCAGGCCTTTGCCAAAAGAACGCCGCCCAATGATCAGACCGCGATCATTGTCTTGCAGCGCGCCGGCCAATATTTCTGAAGCCGATGCAGAACCTTCGTTTATCAGAACGGCGATGGTCATGTCCGCATATTTGCCCTTTTTGCTGGCATAATAAGATTTCCGGGGACTCGATTTGCCCTCAGTATACACGATCAACTGACCTTTCTGTAAAAATTCTTCGGAGATTTTCACGGCAGCATCCAGATATCCACCGCCATTGCCACGCAAATCGAGAATCAATTCAGTCATCCCTTCCTGCTCCAGCCGTGATGCATGTTGCATAAACTCCTCGTATGTCGTCTTGGCGAAGCGACTCACTTTGATAAACCCTTTGGAATTATCAAGCATTTGCGCGGTTACCACACTGTTGATTGGTATGGTTCCCCGGACGATTTCATAAGGGATCGTTTTACCATTCCGGTATACAACAACACGAACTTTAGTATCCCTTGGTCCTTTTAGCTTCTTGATCACCTCTTCATTGCTAATTTCAACTCCAGCGATACCTATTCCATCCACCGCTACAAGCCTGTCACCCGCCTGTATTCCAAGTTTTTCACTTGGGCCGCCTTCGATGGCCGCTACCACGCGCACGGTGTCGTTTTGAATAAGAAATTCTATACCGATACCATCAAAATTCCCATCCAGCGGTTCCGTATACGATGCGAGTTGTTCTGCCGAAATGTAATAAGAGTGCGGG
>Ga0105044_10001885_pt1 | contig 28406 bp, 30 predicted proteins | sample MAT01_FD_78092 | JGI IMG/M metagenome (GOLD analysis project Ga0105044, IMG submission 78092) | Freshwater microbial communities from Lake Fryxell liftoff mats and glacier meltwater in Antarctica - MAT-01 | ecosystem: Environmental > Aquatic > Freshwater > Ice > Liftoff microbial mat | place... | reverse complement strand
GCCGACGGGTGTCGCAAGGCAGGGTTGCCGGAGTGACAATGTCCTGCCGGTTGCCGGGCAGGGAAAGGGGACTGGACATGGCGGCGGCTCAGGTCGCGGGGGCCGCGCTCGGCTCCGGCATTGCCGTGCTGCGCGGTGCGCGGCTGATCAAGCCACTGCTCGTCACAGTCTTGCTCGCCATGGCGGCCCGGCTGATCCTTCAGGCGTTGTGGGAAGGCTGAGGCGGGCCTGCCGTTTCTTTGCGCGCCGCGGCCTTGCCCTCAGCCATATCTGGCGACAGGAAGGGGTAGATCATCTGCTGGTGGTAGAGTGGCGGTACCGGGTCCGAACAGCCGTAGGCCCCGGGCATCCTGTCGGGCATGTGATAGGTGCCAAGAAGCTTGTCAATCACCGGCAACTGCCCGGCGAAGTTCTTGTCATAGGCCCATTTCTCCTCGGCATGGTGCCAGTGGTGAAACTGCGGTGAGGCAAAGAGCCATTTCAGCGGCCCGAAATCGAGCTTGACGTTGCTGTGGATGAGCAGCGACTGCCAATGATAGATCACCGAATAAACCGCGATCGCTTCGGGCGAGAACCCCAGGAAATACACCGGCATCAGCGAGGCCGACATCGTCACGATCTGGTCCACCGGATGCACGCGATGCGCAGCCAGCCAGTCCATTTCCTCGATGCTGTGGTGCACGGAATGGAAGCGCCACAGGAAGGGCACGGCATGAAATGTGCGATGCGCCGCGTAAAAGCCCAAGTCGGCGATGACCACAACGGCCACGACCTGCACCAGCAGCGGCAGGCCATGCGTCCAGGCCTGCAAGCTGTCGGGCACCACCGCACGGCTGAGAGCCATGGTCGCAAGCAACGCGACCAGAAATCCGACACGGATCGGAAATGCGTTGAAGATCAGATAGAAGACGTCGTTCAGCCACCCCTTGCGCAGGGTTTTTTGTGCAGCACGATTGGGGATCAGATGCTCCAGCGGAACAAAAATCAGCGCGACAATCAAAAGCGCGCTCCAGTCGATCTGATGGAGCCACACGCTGAAGGGGGGAAGGTCCATGGGGGCGTTCCTGACGGGCGGGGATTGGCGATCAGTCTGCGATGCGGCCAGACAGGCGCGGGATCACCATCGGCGTGCGGGTCATGTAGTCGGAGTAGCCTTCCAGCGCCCGGGACAGGACCTTTTCCTCGTTCACCATGCGGCGGTACTGGAAGAAGAACTGCAAAGCCCCGATCGCAAAGGCCGGCGCCGTGCCGTTCAACAGCACACAGCCGATGACGATCAGCGATTCCGTCGCATAAAGCGGATGCCGTACCCAGGCATAGGGCCCGGCGATCACGAGCTTGCGCGCGGCGGCCATCACGGCAAAGGATCGCCCCAGCCACCACAGGCACCAGATCGAGCTGACGGTGCCGATGATGATCAGCACCTTCGCCACGAGGGCTTGCAGCACCACCACGCCAGCAGGCGGAATGGCAATCAGCGCCAGTAGCACAAATGTGCCCATGAAGGCGCTGAACCTCGCCTCGAATCCCGGTTCCACATCGACGGGCTGCGTCCGAGTGACGGTGAGGAAAACGATCAGCGCGACGAAACCCACCGAGCAAATGGTCGACACAAACCCCAGCCACCACATCAGCCCGTGCTGCGGCTCGGCGATCATCCGCACCAGCGCGCCCGAGACTTGCGAGAAATGCCACAAGAAGAGGATTAATAGAGCCAGTTTGCCCAGCTTGTCTTCCAGCTGCAGATACTGCGCACGCCGCAGCGCAAGACCTTGGGCCGTCGGCGTATCCTGCATCGACATTGTGGCGCATCCTCCATCGAAAAGGACCGGACCGACCGGCACTGACAGCCAAGGTCGCGTCGAACTGCGGCAAAGATATGGGCAAAATCCGGAGCTTTCTGGGCGGCACAGGACCGGGCACAGATTATGCCCCCCAGTCTGCCCCCTCCATCTCGCGCAGGCGGCTCGCCGTACGCTCGAATTCGAATGCGCCCGAGCCCTCGATATACAGCCGCTCCGGCGCATCCGCCGCAGTGCAGACCAGCCGCACCCGCGCCTCGTAAAGCGCGTCGATCATCGTCACGAACCGCTTCGCTTCGTTGTAGTTTGAAGCAGACAGTTGCGGAATATCCTCCACCAGCAGAACCCTCACCGCGCGTGCAATAGCGAGGTAATCTGCAGGGCCAAGCGGACGGGCACAAAGCTCCCAGAAACTCGCACGGCCTACGCCGTTGGCAAAACGCGGCAGTTCCGTCATCCGCCCGTTGACCGGCAACTGCAGGGCCTCACCCCCGGCCCCACCAGTCAGATCGTTCCAGATCGCGTCTAGCGTGGCCAAATGCTTCCCAGCGGGGTAAAAATACACCTGCGTGCCGGTCAGCCGGTGTTGGCGGTAGTCGGTGGGGCTTTCGAGCTCCCACACCTCCATCCGGGCTTCAAGCATGTCGATGAAGGGCAGGAACAACACCCGGTTCAACCCGTCCTTGTACAGATCCTGCGGCGGGCGGTTTGATGTGGTGACGACCACCACCCCTGCTGCAAACAGTTTTTCGAACAGCCGCCCCACGATCATGGCATCGGCAATGTCGGCAATCTGCATCTCGTCAAAGGCCAAAAGCCGAAGATCGCGGATCAGCCCCTCGGCCACCGGGGCCAGCGCATCCTGCACCCCTGTCTTGCGGGCCGCTTGCAGGCCCGCCTGCACCTCTTGCATGAAGGCGTGAAAGTGGACGCGGCGTTTGCGCGGAATGTCCGTCGCGGCATAAAACATATCCATCAGCATGGACTTTCCCCGCCCCACCCCCCCCCACAGGTATAGTCCTTGCGGCGGCGGCTCAGGCCGGGCAAAGAGCCCGCCCAGAAGCCCAGCCCTCTGCTGCGGATGCGCCTCGATCCACGCGCGCAGGGCCTCCAGCTTTGGCAGGATTGCGTGCTGTGCGGGATCTGACCGCAGCGTATCTGCTGCAGTCTTGGCCTCGTAAATCTCGCTCAGGGTCATCCGCATGGCTGTTGGCATAACGTCTTCGGTGTTTGCCGAGAAGGGCTTCAGGCAAAGGTCATCGGATCCGGGCCCAGTCTTTCGCCCATCTCAAGCGCGCCGATCGCGGCCATATCGGCCTCGTCCAGCGCAAAGTCGAACAGTGCAAGGTTTTCGGCCATCCGCGCGGGGTTGGTGCTGCGCGGGATCACCGACAGCCCCAGTTGCACGTGCCAGCGCAGCACGATTTGCGCCGGACTTTTGCCCTTGGCCGCAGCGATCTGCTGCACCGCCGGGGTGCCGAAACTGAGGTTCCGCCCCAGCGGTGTCCAGCTTTGAGTGACCACGCCCAGGGCGTCATGCTCGGCCCTCAGTGCTGTTTGCGGCAAGGACGGATGCAGTTCCACCTGATTGAGCACCGGCGCCACGCCGGTCTCGCCGATGATCCGCGTGATCTGCTCGCCGTTGAAGTTCGACACCCCGATGGAGCGCAAACGCCCCTCTGCCTGCAGGCGGATCAGCGCGCGCCAGGTGTCCAGATAGCGGTCACGCGCAGGTGTGGGCCAGTGGATCAGGCACAGATCCACCCGCTCCAGCCCCAGCCGGCCAAGGCTTTCCTCAACCGCGCGCAGCGTGCTGTCGTGACCCTGCCGGTCATTCCAGACCTTGGTGGTCACAAAGATCTCGTCGCGCGACACGTCCGCTGCGGCAAGCGCTGCCCCCAGACCAACCTCGTTGCCATATATCGCTGCGCCATCAAACAAACGGTAGCCAAGGCCCAGCGCACCGCTGACCACGCCAGCCGTCGCGTCCTTCGGCACTTGCCACAGGCCAAATCCCAGGGCGGGGATGCTGTGCCCATCGCTGAGGCGAAGTCGGGGGATCATGGAGTGGCCTTTCCCAGAAGATCGTCAAGCACAGCGGCGAACACCGCAACGCCCGGGGCGATCAGCGTGTCGGGGAAGTCGTAGTCCGGGTTGTGCAGACGCGCAATCTCACCTGCGCCCAGAAACACCATCGCCGCGCGTGCAGTCCCGCCAAATCGCCCGAAATCCTCGGAAAACCGGTAGGGAAGACCGTCCGCGACCTGACTTATGCCGGTTGTGGCCAAGGCCGAGGACAAGTGCGCTGTCGCGTCCGGGTCATTCTCGCAGGCGGCAAAGATATCGTGATGGCTGAACGTGAGGGCCAGCCCCGCGGCCCCTGCCTCCCCCGCGGCCAGCGCCTCAGCCTCGGCCAGAAGCCCCGTCATCGCGGCATCCGTCATTGTGCGCAGCGTCACCCACACCTCCGCCTGCGCGGGTGCTATCCCGAAGGCAGGCACGCCCATCACCGCATGGGTGAGCGTCGCCAGCCGGTAGTCCTGCCCAAGCGGCCCTCCGGGCGCCAGTGCCATGAGGCCCGGCATCAGCCGCGACAGTGCCACCGCAGGCGAGGTACCCGCCTCGGGCTGGGCCGCATGCGCCGTCTTTCCGACAAGCGTGATCTTCAACCCCAATGAGGCGCAGTTTACCGGCCCCGCCGCGAGAAGCGCCTGCCCCTCCGGCACGCCCGGCATGTTGTGCAGGGCAAAGGCCCAGTCGGGCGCAAGCATCGCATAGCGCGGATCGGCAATCACGGCAGCGGCGCCCGATCCGTCTTCCTCGGCCGGCTGGAACATCAGCACCACCCGTCCTGTTGCCAGCGGTGCCCGGGCAATCCGGCGGGCCAGACCCAGGAGGATTGTCGTGTGCCCGTCATGTCCGCACAAATGCGCGACCCCGGCGCTGGTGGACGCGTACGGCAGGCCGGTCAACTCCACGATCGGAAGCGCGTCGAGTTCGGCCCGAAAGAGCAGTGTCGGGCCGGGGGCGGCACCGGTCCATACAGCGGCCACACCATGGCCACCCAGACCCGTGACAATGTCGGCCGGCGGACAGGGCGCAAGTGCTGCAAGCGCGGCTGCGACAGTGGCGGCCGTCTTCCTCTCTGCGCCAGACACTTCGGGTTCGCTGTGCAACGCACGGCGAAAGGCGGTGAGGTCTGCGATATCGGCGGGGGTGAGTTCGCTTGCCTTCACAGTCCGTAAACTTTCCGGGCATTGCCCGATCTGATGGCTGCCTGCTCGCCCGCGCCAAGTCCGGACAAGAGCGCATGCGTCATATTCACCCAGTCCGGCAGACCTGCGCCAAGGTTCACGACCGGCCAATCGCCCCCCCACAGCATTCGCGCGGGGCCAAAGCAGTGCAGCACATGGTCCACATAAGGCGTCACTGCAGCAAGTGTCGCCTGCCCCGGCGCGCAATAGGCGGTGATGCCCGACAGTTTCACCATCAGGTTCGGGGCTGCCGCCAGACGGCGCATGCCCTCGGCCCAAGGGCCGAAGGCGCCGCCCTTGATGTCGGGTACGCCGCAATGATCCAGCACGAACTGCTGATCAGGGCAAGCGGCCAGCAGCTCGGCTGCGACAGGCAGCTGCCGCGCGAGGAAACACAGATCGAACGGCAACCCTTTTGCCCCGATCTTGCGCAGGTTGCGCCGGAAGGTTGCGCCCTGCGACAGTTCGTCCCCGCTTTCGTGCAGGATGCGGCGGTAGCCTACGACGCCAAGCGTGGCCCCCTCGTCCAGCCAGTCGTCAAAGCCCGCGTCTTCCTCGGGACGGATCGAGGCGATCTGCCCCAGCATCGGAATGCCGCCCACTGCCGCGCCGATCATACCCGCCACAAGCCGCGCCTCAGTCTGGTAATCCGCGTCATCAACGCCGGTTTCCATGAACACCGTGGCTGTGACGCCCGCAGCAAGCCCGGCATACTCGTCACGCGTGAAATCGCGCATCGCGAGTGGCGGGGTAGAATCCGCCCAAGCATAGCCGATCCGGTCGCGCAGGATCAGATGCTGGTGCGTATCGATCAGCTCCACCGCTCGCACCCCATCTGCCCGGTCAATCTGCGACAACCATCTGGCGCTGTTGGCCTAGGCCTTCGATGCCCAGCTCCACCACCTCGCCTGCCTTGAGGAATCGCTGCGGCTTCATCCCCATGCCCACACCGGGCGGGGTACCGGTAGAAATGACGTCTCCCGGATGCAGCGTCATGAATTGCGAGAGGTACGACACGACATGCGCCACCCCGTAAACCATCGTGCGGGTGGAGCCGTTCTGCATCTTCTGGCCATCGACCGTCAGCCACATCGACAGTGCCTGCGGGTCGGCCACCTCGTCGCGGGTGACGAGCCAGGGACCCAGCTGGCCAAAGTTGTCGCAGCTCTTGCCCTTGGTCCACTGCCCGGCGCGTTCGGTCTGGAAGGCGCGTTCCGACACGTCGTTGGCCACAGCATAACCTGCCACATGCGACAGGGCGTCCGCTTCGGCGACATACTTCGCCCGGGTCCCGATGATCACCGCCAATTCTACTTCCCAATCGGTCTTGACCGACCCGCGGGGAATGACGATCGGGTCGTTCGGACCGCAGATGGCCGAGGTGGCCTTCATGAAAATCACCGGCTCCGGAGGGACCTGCATTCCGCTTTCGGCGGCGTGGTCGGCGTAGTTCAGCCCGATGCAGATGAATTTGCCGGTACCACCGACGCAGGCACCCAGACGGGCACTTGCATCCACCACGGGCAGGCTGCCCGGGTCGATGCCCCGCAGCATCGCGATGCCCGCATCCGAGAGGACCGCCCCGGCGATGTCGGGGACCAGACCGGTCAGATCGCGCAGAGTGCCATCACTGTGCAAGATCCCGGGGCGTTCGGCGCCGATGGGTCCGTGGCGGAGAAGTTTCATGGGAGTTCCCTCAAGTGTTGGACCAGCCGCCGTCGATCACGTGCGCGGCGCCAGTGGTAAAGGAAGATTCGTTCGAGGCAAGATAAACGACCAGCATCGCAATCTCCTCGGTCGTGGCCATGCGGCCCATTGGCTGGCGGGCAAGGAAGGCCGCATGCGCCGCCTCGTAGTTGCCCGAGGCGCGCATACGGTCGTGCAACGAGGGGCTGTCAACCGTGCCGGGGCAGATCGCGTTGCAGCGGATGCCTTTGGTCACGAAATCGGCGGCGACGCTTTTGGTCAGGCCAATCACTCCCGCCTTTGTGGCCGAATAGACGCTGCGGTTCGGGGCTGCAATGATCGCCCCCGCGACCGAAGCCATGTTGATGATCGACCCTGCGCCCTCGGCGATCATTCCCGGCAGCACGGCGCGGATCATCCGGAACATCGAGGTCAGGTTCAGATCGAAGCTAAGCGCCCATTCATCTTCGTTGCAGTCAAGAATAGTACCGTTGGCGACATATCCTGCGCAGTTGAAAAGCACATCCACCCGTCCTGCCGAGGCCACGCAGTCGGCGATTGCAGCGGGGGAGCGGACGTCGAGTATCCGGGTGGTGATGCCGCTGGCCTGCAAGATGGCCAGCGCCTCGGCGTTTACATCGGTCGCCACGACCTCGGCACCCTCACGCGCCATGGCCAAGGCCGAGGCGCGCCCGATCCCCTGACCCGCGGCGGACATGAGAACCCGTTTACCCGTGAGACGACCCATCGCGACACTTCCCCCTGCTGGCACGGCGCCGGTATTGCGCACGGGGGGCCGGGGCAGGTCAACAGGAAACTGAATCGACAATGGCCTTGGTCCGCGGGGCCATGCCTTCTCCATCCGCCCTGCCGTGTGGGGAAGGCGTGGGCGAGGGCCTTCGGTCGGGAGGAATCAGACTCAGCTGATCAACCCTGCCTTGCGCGCGCCCGTGATCAGGTCGGGCGCCACATGATGTGCCCAACGGCCCTCGCTCGGCACGATATCGGGCACCTGCACCACGATGCATCCCGCCCGATGCGCGGCCTCCGCCCCGGTTTCGCTGTCCTCGAACACCAGACAGCGGTGCGGTGCGGCACCCATCAGCCGGGCCGCGAGAAGATAAGGCTCGGGCGACGGTTTCGCTTCTGTCACGTCATCCAGCGTCACGACCTGCGCAAAGGCCCCGGCGATCCCGGCAATGGCGAGTTTGCGATGCGCACCCACCCGGCCGGTCGACGTGACGATGGCCCGCGGCGGCGCCACCAGCGCCAGAAGCTCGGTCACCCCGGGTTTCAGCGGCAGCCCCTTCTCGACCCCGAGGTGAAACGCCGACCGCCAGTGCAGATGCACGGCCGCAAGGTCGATGCCCGGCAAAGCCGCGCGGATCAGCCGTTCCGCCGTCGGTTCATCCTTGCCGACAAGGCCGTGCATGAACGCCTCGTCCACCGCATGCCCCATACGACGAAAAGCGGACAGCCCGGTCACCATCGCAATGGATTCAGTGTCGATGAGCGTGCCATCGAGATCGAACAGAATGGCGTCGAACATGGCACTCTCCCCTATGTCGCGCTGCCTTCTACCCGATCACAAGTGCAAGCGAAAGCGCTGGAAACCATTCGGCGTCAGGGCCAGAGGCTCCAGCTGCAAGCCGGGCACCAATGCCATTTTAAGGGCAGCTTCTGGCGCGGAGTCGAACAGCACACTTGTTCCTTCGCATGGCGCCAGTCGCCATATCTGATCACAGGGTGGCGCCACGTTGCGAACCGTCTTGACATGATCCAGCAGGATGTCACGAATGAGCAATGGTTCGTTCAGCACTATATTGCGCGGGGTGCAGCCTGCGAAACCGCCCGATCCATTGGCACGATAGCTGTTCGTGGCTAGGATGAATTCGGCCTTCGGGCGCACCGGCTCACCGCGAAACATCAGCTTACGGATGCGCGATTGCCCTTCGCGTCCACAGTGGTCTTGCGGGCCGGTGAACCTGTCGGGGACGGTCAGGTCGATCTGGTAGGTCAGCCCGTCGATCTGGTCGAAGTTGAAACTGGGAAAGGCCGGGTTGATCAACGGCGCGTCCCGTGTTCCCGGGGTCACTGTCAAAAACTGCCCGGCCGCGCGTTCCAGCCACGCAATGACCTGCGCACCGGTCAGGTGCAGCGCCCTGATTTCGTTAGGAAACACGTAAAGATCGACGATCTGGCGGAGGGCCAGAGGACCGGGCTCGATATGCGTGTAATGGTGCGGCCCGTTCCGCCCCCCTGCCTTGAAGGGCGATACCGCCGACAGGATGGGCAAGCCCGAATACGGACCACCGGCAAATGCTCGTGCCACATGGCAACGCTGTGCGGCGGCCACAAGGCGCAGCGCCGGACAATCGGCCGCAAGGGAAAACAGCGTCGAGAGCGGGGTTGAAGTCTGCCCGACCGGCTTGCGGGACCAGCGCAGGGTCGCACGATGGGCGGTTCGCGCCACCTCGCGCACCAGGCGCGTGGCTTGGCGATCCGTCGAAATGCTCGCCGCGGCGGCATCGCGCGAATGAATGGTCGTGGCCGTCTGTTCAACCTGCCAGCCGCGCTTTCCCTGCCGCAAGAACAGATCAATCACCCCAATCTGCTGGCCTGAATGCCCCGGCATCGCAGCAGGCTTGCCTGCCAGCCGGCCAAGCTGCGGGTCCACCCCCGGCGCAGGCTCGACCTCTGGGCCGGGAAAGGTCAGATGACTGTGGCCGCAGATCACGGCGTCAACCCCCGGCAGGGCCGCAAGCGCGGTGGATGCATCCTCCATCCCCGTCGCTCCGAGCAATGGTCCGATCCCGGAATGCGACAAGGCCACCACGACATCCGCCCCCGACGCCCGCATCACCGGCACCCAGGCCCGGGCCGTCTCGAGAATGTCACGCGCGAAAAGACGACCTTCCAGGTTCTGGCGATCCCAGATCACGGTTTGCGGCGGGGCAAAGCCGATCACACCCACCACGATATCCTGCTGCTTGCCGTCCGTGTCGGTCATCTGGCGGTGCAACAGCCTGAACGGCAGCACCAGGTGACGGTCTTGTGTCGGGTCCTCTCCCAAGGCAAGGGCGAGGTTTGCGCAGACGAAGGGAAAGCGCGCATCCTTCAGACAGGACATGAGATAGGGAAGACCGAAGTTAAACTCGTGATTTCCCAGCGTGGCTGCATCATACCGCAGCCGGTTGAACGCCTCGATCACCGGGTGGGGGCCGCGACGGCGCACCGCCCGGGCCAGATAGTCGCCCAGTACCGAGCCTTGCAGGAAATCGCCATTGTCGAAAAGCAGGCTGTTCGGTGCCCCCATTCTGGCTGCAAAGATTAACCTCGCTGCATGCGAGAGCCCCACGTCCGCAACCGCCCGGTCCGTCGAGTAATCATACGACAAAAGGTTCGCATGCAAATCAGTCGTCGCAAGAAGCCGCAGTTGCAGGTCGCCGCGCCGGGAGCCTTCTGGAACACCCGCAGATACATCGGTCATGGCTGGCCCCCGCCCCCTTTTTCCGCACTGACACCCTGGGCCCGTTGGCCTTGGCGCCACGAGCCAGAATAGAATGTCACTTCCCGCAGAAAACCCCCGGCGGAAAGCGTACACAAAGTTTCCCCTTAGGGTTGCAATTAAGCCGCGCGGCCCCCTTACGCTCAGGCACGGTTTGCCACGCGCGCGGTGCCATGGCATCACAGGCGCGTAGAAGCGGGGACGAACGATGAAACTGGCGGAAAGCGTGATCTTCGGCGGATCGGGACTGGATCGGGCGGCCCATCTGCGCAGCGATGCCGGGGTGATGCAGACCTTGCGCGCCGAAGGAAGGGTTCTTGCCTTGTGGCGGGGCAAGCCGCTGGTCGAGGAGGATGCACTGGTCTGGCTTGGCTCCGGGCATCCGGTCATCGGCACAGCCGCAACATCGGTCTTTCTGGGGATGGATGCGGGCGCCGCCTGTTTTGCAGCAGATGTTTCGGCATGGGAGCCTGACACAGAAACCGGCGACGGCGGCTTCTTTGATGCCACGGTCCAGCGACATCCGGACTTGCCGCCAACCACCGGCTTTGCAGAACTGCGCGGCCTGATGACCCGGCTTTCCCCGCGCGAGGCAGAGCTTGCGGCCACGGCAAAGGCGATCCTCACCTGGCACGCCACCCACGGGTTCTGTGCAGCCTGCGGTGAGGCTTCGGTCGCCACGATGGCAGGGTGGCAGCGCGACTGCCCGGCCTGCCGGTCCCATCACTTTCCCCGCACCGACCCCGTGGTGATCATGCTGGTGACGCGCGGGAACTCGGTGCTTTTGGGACGAAACGAGAATTGGCCCGAGGGGATGTTCTCGCTGCTGGCCGGGTTCATCGAGCCGGGGGAAACCATCGAGGCCGCTGTCCGCCGCGAAGTGCAGGAGGAAGCGGGCATCCTGTGTGGCCCGGTGCGCTATCTGGCCAGTCAGCCCTGGCCCTTCCCAGCATCGCTGATGCTGGGCGCCCAGACCGAGGCGCAGACCGAGGCGATCACCATCGACCCGGCCGAGCTGCAAGAGGCGCTGTGGGTCACCCGCGAAGAGATGGTCGAGGTGATGGCCGGATTGCACCCGCGCATCAAGCCCACACGCAAGGGGGCGATTGCGCATTTCCTGTTGCAGCACTGGCTTGCAGACCAACTTGATTGACCGCACACTATCGTCAAACCGTGGCGATGGCAAAGCGTGACGACGGGCCGACCAAGGCCCGCAAGGCAAAAAGGGCAGCAGCATGAAACTGAACGCGCGGCAGGATATCGAGGCAAATGCGTCTGACGTGTTTCGCCTGCTCACCGATTTCAGCCGGTGGGAGCGAGAGGCCATGCGACGCAGCGCCGAAGTGCAGCGCCAGGATCGGCTGGAAACGCCGGGGGTGGGCATGGCGTGGCAGGTGGATTTCACCTTTCGCGGAACCCGGCGGCACGTGAAGGCCCGGGTAGTGACCTTTGATCCGGGCGCCTGCCTGGCACTGGAGCTGACCTCTGACAACTTCGCAGGCCACGCGAGGATCGACCTTGTCGCGCTGTCACAGCGCCGCACCCGGTTGCATCTGAAGTCCGAGGTTACGGCCAGTTCGCTGATGGGCAGAATTCTGCTGCAGCCATTGCGGCTGGCCAAGGGACGACTGACAGGGCGGCTGCAAGGCCGCCTCTCGGCCTTCGCCGTCAGCTGCGAGGACCAGTCCCGCAGCGTGCAGGGACGCTGAGCCGCGCAGATCAGCGGCGGCGCAGGTAGACGTAAAAGGCGCCCGCCCCGCCATGCTTCAGATGCGCCTCGGTCACCTGCAGCACGGCGGGCCCCACAGGCGAAAGCCGCAGCCATTGCGGCACCTGATGGCGCAAGGCGCCCATCCGCTGCGGAATGGGCCCGACATCGGCCCCCCGCTTGCCCTTGCCGGTGATCACCAATACCAGCCGCAACCCCGCCGACTGAGCGTTCAGGATGAAGCGGACCAATTCGGGTTGCGCCTTGGCAAGGGTCATGCCGTGCAGGTCGATCCGGGCTTCTGGCGCCAGCTTGCCGCGCGTCATCCTGGCGTGGGTCTTGGCGTCCATCAACAGGGGGGCCGTTCCCAACGCATCTGACAGGCTGACGGCGATGTCATGCGACAGTTTTGGTCGCGCCTTTTCCCCAAACAAGAAAAAAGGCAGGCGGGGGATCGGCAGACGATGCGGCTCAACCGACGCCTCGGGTGCCGTCAAAGGGGGCTGGGCGGACGCAGCTTGCGGGGTGCCATGCGACAGGATCGGTTTCTGGTGCATCGGCCGCGCGGTCCGGGCGACCGAGAACCAAAGCTCCTCTTCCTCTGGGCGCAGGGACCGGCGGCGGGCCATCGGCTCAGCCCTCCGGCAGCAAGGCAAAGGCACGGTCGATGGGCAAAAGCTGGATCAGCCGACCGCCGTCCTTGATTCGGCCGGCAGCCTCGCCCGCCTCGTTCCCTGTGCCAAAGTAGATATCGGCCCGCTGTTCGCCCTTGATCGCGCCGCCAGTGTCCTGCGCCACCATCAGCCGGCGGATCGGCAGGGCGCCGTCCTTTTCCACCCACACCGGCGCGCCCAGGGGAACAAAGGCCGGGTCAATCGCCACCGAGCGCAGCGGCGTGATCGAACGACCCATGGCGCCGAGCGGCCCCCTTTCGGCGGACAGATCGTCCAGCTTGCGAAAGAAGATGTAGCTGGGATTGTGGTTCAGAAACTCGCGCCCCGCACCGCCCATCCGGCGTACCCAGGTCCGGATTTCGCCCGCCGAAACATCCTCGAGCCGGTGCGATCCGCGGCGGATCATTTCTTGCCCCACCGATTTGTAGGCATGCCCGTTGCGCCCGGCGTAGCCCACCCGCATCACCCGCCCATCCGGCAGAATGATCCTGCCAGAGCCCTGAACCTGAAGGAAATACACCTCGACCGGATCTTCCAGCCAGGCAAGCTCCAGCCCCCGCCCACGGATCGCCCCCGCATCGATCTCTGCGCGGGAATGATAGACTTGCCCTTCCACGAGCTCCGGCGGACGGCGGTAGATCGGATACACAAAGCGCAGCGTGCGGGTCAGCGAACCGCGCAGTTCCGGCTCATAATAACCGGTGAACAGCGCAGGCGCCGTGCCGATCACCACCGGACGGAAAAACAGCTCGAAGAAACTGCGCGCCGCCGAATCCGTCGCAGGCACATCCGCCGCAAGCGCGCAGATCGGGCGCCAGTCCGGCCCGTCAAGCGCGTCGCATGTGCTTTGAAATACCATCAGCGCGTCGGCATGGGTATCGTCGGCCCAACCCTCCAGCGCCTCGAAATGCAGCACCTCGGCCCCGCTCATCCGCGAACCGAGGCCGAAAGCCACCAGAAGTGCCAAAGCCGCAATCCGCGCAAACATCAGACCCCCGGATCAGTCGCCGGTGGCGACAAGCTGCCAGTTGGGGTCGTCCATTCCCATTTTGCGCGAAAAAGTCCAGGTGTCGCGCTGGCGCTTTACGGCGGTGAGGCTTCCTTCGATGATGTCGCCTGCCTTGTTGCGCACGGCCGAGGTCAGCTCTCCTACGAACCGCACGGTGATTTCGGCGGTCTTGATTTCACGGTCAAAGGTCGCGTCCTGCAACGACAGCTCCTTCAGGCCGACGAAATTCGCCTCGACCGTCAGCCCCTCATTCTCTCGAGCACTGATGGCCGCTGCAAAACTTTCCTCGACATCGGCCGCAAGGAAGGGGCGGATGCGATCCAGCTCCCCCTTCTCAAAAGCCATCAGGATCATCTCATAGGCGCCGCGCGCGCCCTGCAAGAAGGTGTTCACCGAAAATCCCTGCTCTGCCATCTTCATCGCCGCCAGCGCCTTTGATGCCGAGGACCCGTCCGCCACATGATCGGTGATGTCGCGGTCCGGACCGCCTTCGATCACCTCGAAGTCGCGTCGCACGCGCGTCAGGGCTTCTTCAGGCGCCACGGGGGGTTTTTCAAAGCCGTCTCGCGTGCCAAGCACCGAACGCAGCTTCACGATCAGAAAAATCGCAATTCCGGCCAGAACAAGAAGTTGCAGAAGCGAAGCATTCATCGGTTAACCTCTGTTTCGGGGGTGCATCGCATGGCTTTTCGGCGCGGGATGCTTGGTCTTGCAACCATTGATGTCTATGTAGGGTCTGGGTTGGCACAAGTCTACCGCCCCGGACGATGTTCCTGGTGGATGTTCATGAGCCATGTTCGTGCGGAGAGCGGCAATGTGGGTGTTTCTGGGCTTTCTGGCCTGGCCTTTGATCGAGATCGGGCTGTTTGTCGAGATCGGCGGCGCCATCGGGCTGTGGCCGACGCTCGGCTGGGTTCTCGTGTCGGCGGCACTCGGGATAGCCGTTCTGCGCACGCAAGGGCAAGAGGCGGCGATGCAGCTGCGCGGCGGAATGCGGGGGATCGACCCGCTCTCGCCCCTCGCGCACGGCGTGCTGAAGGGTCTGGCCGGGGTGCTGTTGATTTTGCCGGGGTTCCTGACGGATGCCCTTGGTCTGCTGTTGCTGTTGCCCCCCGTGCGCATGGCACTTGTGGCAGCACTCGCGCGTCGGGTGAAGGTGCATAAGACTACCGGACCGGATACTTCCCGTGCCGCAGTCTGGCCCGGACATGGCCGTGACCCGCGCAAGCCTGCGATCCTCGAGGGCGAGTACCACGAGATCGACCGGGACGCCGCGACGCAGGATGATGGCCATCCCGGCCCTGATAGCCCGCGCCGTCCTTCCGGATGGACTCGGCATTGAGAGGCTGACACAGACCTGCTAGGCAAGCGGCCAAACGAGGTTTTGCCGGGAGAGTGACGAAATGGCCGACGAAGCGAATGGTGCGGGTACTGCGCCGCAGATGAGGATGAGCGTTCTGGCGCAATACGTGCGCGACATGTCTTTCGAGAACATGGTGGCGCAAAAGGGCCTGACGGGCGGCGAAGTTCAGCCGGACATCCAGGTGGCCGTCAGCCTTGATGCGCGCAAGCGCGCGGTGGACAACCAGTATGATGTGATCACGAAATACAAGATCACTTCCAAGAACAAGGCCTCGGGCGACACGCTGTTCCTGCTGGAGTTGGACTATGGCGGCGTCTTTCATGTGGAAGGCGTGGCGGAAGAGCAGCTGCACCCCTTTCTGCTGATCGAATGCCCGCGATTGCTGTTCCCTTTCTGCCGCCGGATCATTTCGGACGTGACGCGCGATGGCGGCTTCCCGCCGCTGAACATCGACACGGTCGATTTCCTCGCTTTGTACCGCCAGGAAATGGCCCGGCGCGCGCAGGTGGCACAGACCGCGAACTGACGTTCGCCTCCCGGAGGGCGCGCGCTGCAAACAGCGGTCGTCAAGACCTGGCCAGACGGGAGGGGATGGCGCCATCGGCGCGGGGGCAGGATTGTCCCCTGCGGACCTAGCCAATCAGCACCGCCGCCTCGCGCAGCGAACATTCTGGCCGCGCAAGCGGCCCGTAGCCCGCCGCGGAGTCCCGGGCCAGGCCAGGAAACAGAATGAGGATTTCCGCCCGGATGCCCGCGTCCTGCAAGGTCATCGGGCCGGGGTGGTAGCTCTCGCTCCACAATCCGTCGGACAGGATGATCTCGTGCCTGTCAAACATCAGATGATGGTAGACCACTTCCGATCCTGACTGATCCTGTGCCAGCGCGCCGAGCTTTACCAGATGCACCGCTTTCACCAGAATGTCGGGCGTGCCGAGGTAATGTTCCGCCCGCCATCCCGATAGCAGCAGCCGATGCTGGGGAGACACGCAAAAGCCGCCATGCGCGCCAAATGCCCCCGCCGGGATGCGCACCATGGCCATCGCCCCGTTCGACCGGACAGACCGCGCACCGTGCCAGCGTACCGGCTGGAACCCGTGGTCCAGTGTCAGCACCAGGTCACCCACGTGCACATTCTCTATCGGCACCGGCCCGCGCGCTGTGGCGATCGACGCGCCTGCCACAAAGCAGGGGATGACCGTTCCCTTGACAATGCCGACATCGGTCATCCCTTTGCTGTTGGTGACCTCATAAGAAAAACTGGCTTCGCCAACCTTGTCGGAATCGTCCGCAACAAGGGTGATCGTCCCATCGCCATTGACGACAATCTCCAGACCAGACGGCAGCGTCACGACCGATCCCGCAACAACCGGCTGGCCGTTGATCTCGGTGATCGTCAGCTTGCCACCAGAAAGGTCCTTGTCATTGGACAGAAGATCGACCGTGACCTTGGTGTCGCCGTGCTTGTTTGTCCCGATCTCGAACGCGTCATCGCCCGCCACCAGCTCTGTCTGAATCGAGTCGCCCGCAATCAGTAGGTTGCTGTCATAGGCCGCGTCTCCCGCATCCGCGATCCCGATCTTGATCGAGTTGACCTGCCCCGGCGTCACCTTTGCCTTCAGCGTCAGGGTCACGGTGAACCCGTCCATCTCGGTGTTGAACTGATCCTTTGCATTGTCGATGTAAAGCTGGCTGTTGGACTTGTCGTTGATGTTGTCGATCGAGAGGTCGCCATCGCCCACGGTCAGCTTTGCCTTTTCACCATTGACCCAGACACCTACCGCATCGTTGAAGCCTGAGCCGACGTATTCGAGGTATTCCTCGGACGAGAATGTGACCTGCATCGTCAGCACCGACCCGTCGGGCACGAACTTTGCCTCAAAGATCGAGGCATCATAAGTCTTGGCACCAGCGATAGCGTTCATGTCCTTGTCGCCATCCAACCCATAGGAATTGTAGGACTTCGATGCGGTCTGGTTCGCCTCGTCCGTGCTGTTGGTGAAATCGGACGCCCGACCGGTGGACAGGATCACGCCCGTGTCCGATGGGACCACGCCGGGGGCGAACTTTTCCGCGTTGGAATAGATACCCGCGCTATGCGGATCGCCGGTGTAGGTGGCGCTCATGATCTTGATGCCGGAGCCGAACATCGACTCGGCCAGTTCCATCGCGCTGTAGCCGGTGACCACCGGCATCTTGCTGGCCATCGTAACCATGGGTGCCCGCCTTGCAATTCCTCTGCCCGGGGCCCCGTAAGCCAGTCAAGCACTGACAAACCGCTAACACGGGCACGGGAGGCTGCCCGGTTGACAAGCGCGCCCCGGCCCGGCACTGCGGGAAAAAACCAGCAAAGGACCGCCATGGAAGACGCGCCCGACGATCAGGCACAAGATCCCGATGCCCCGTAACCCAAGGTCAAGCGGTCGCAGTAGGTGTATACCCTCGTGGTCGAGGTGGGCCGCAAAGCGGGCGACGGGCTGCCCGAAAAGGCCACGGGCGCCGCGCTGATCATCTATGCCAGCGGTGTCGACGAGGCCGAGGCAGTGCGCGAAACCGTGGCGATCCTGAAGGAGGCCGACCTCGCGCCGCTGGACGTTTCGGGCTATGGCACGCTGGAGGAGCGGCTGAAATCCGGCGACGAGATCGACGTGGAGGAACGCGCCCTGATGAAGCGCGCGCTGGCCGAAAACTCGGTGATCGTGGCGCAGATGACGCCTTTCTTTGACTGACGGTGCCCCGGTTGCAGGCTCTCCACAAACGGCCTATCCCTGACGCGCCGCATCTTTGGAGAGTCACATGACCCCGCTTGATCCCGCCGACCTGACCGCCCGCCTGATCCGTTGCGCCTCGGTCACGCCGACCGAAGGGGGTGCGCTGGTGCTGCTGGAAGACGTACTGGCAACGGCAGGTTTCGACTGCACGCGGGTGGACGTTGGGGGCATCGCCAATCTTTACGCCCGTTGGGGTGCGCGCCGCTCGAACCGCGCCTTCGGATTCAACGGCCACACCGATGTGGTGCCGGTGGGCGATCTGGCCGCCTGGACGCGCGATCCGTTCGGGGCCGAGGTGGTCGATGGCTGGATGTATGGCCGCGGCGCCACCGACATGAAATCCGGCGTGGCGGCCTTTGCTGCGGCAGCGGTGGATTTCGTCCGCGCCACCCCCCCCGATGGCGCCGTGATCCTCGCCATCACCGGGGACGAGGAGGGAGAGGCCGAACACGGGACGGTGGCACTGCTGGACTGGATGGCCGCACAGGGCGAGACGATGACCCATTGCCTTGTGGGTGAGCCTACCTGCCCCAATGAACTGGGCGACATGATGAAGATCGGGCGCCGCGGTTCCATGAACTGCTGGTTTGCAGCGCAGGGCGTGCAAGGCCATTCGGCATATCCGCAGCGCGCCAAGAACCCAATGTCGGCGCTGGTGGCCCTGCTGGCCCGGCTCGAGGCGGCGCGACTGGATCAGGGGACGGATCATTTCGACGCCTCCACCCTCGCCATCACTACCATCGACTGCGGCAATCCGGCGTCAAACGTGATCCCGGCACGCGGCACAGCCACCGTCAACATCCGCTTCAACGACCTGCATTCGGGAATCAGCCTGACCCGTTGGCTGGAGGGTCACGCCCGCGCGGTGGAGGCGGCGACAGGCGTAACCCTCACCATGCGGGTGAAGGTCTCGGGCGAAAGCTTCCTGACCCCGCCCGGAGAGTTCTCGGCGCTGGTGTCGCGGGCGGTTTCGGCCGAAACGGGCCTTGTGCCGGAATACTCCACCTCGGGCGGCACATCGGATGCGCGGTTCGTCAAGACCCACTGCCCGGTGGTGGAATTCGGGCTGGTGGGCCGCTCCATGCATCAGGTGGATGAGCGGGTCGAGGTGGCGCAGATTCACCAGCTTAAGGCCATCTACAGCCGTATCCTGCAGGATTACTTTGCATGAGGGCAGAGATCACCGTCACCCGCGACATCGCCGCCTGCCGTGCGCTGCGGCGGGCGGTCTTCACGCTGGAACAGGGCGTGTCCGAAGCGGATGAGATCGACGATCTGGACGAGGTGGCGACCCATCTGCTGGCCCGGCTGGACGGGCGCGCCATCGGCACCGCGCGGATCGTGCCGTCTGGCAGCTTTGCAAAGATCGGCCGCGTTTGCGTCCTCGGCGATCAGCGCGGCACCGGCCTTGGCGCCGCCCTGATCCGCGCCGCGGTGGCCGAAGTCCGGGTCATGCCCGGCGTTAAAAAGGCCAAGCTCGGGGCCCAGACCCACGCCACGGGTTTTTACGAAAAGCTCGGATTTGTCGCGGTCGGGGAGGAGTTCATCGACGCAGGCATCCCGCACCGCGAGATGGTGCTCACCCTCTGACCTTGCGCCCTGGCCCCGCCGGTAATCTGGCGGAGCGGCGTACCGCCGCAAGTCTCTTATCTCACCTCTGCGCGTGCCGCGCAGCGGCTCAGGCGCGTGCCGCGCGGAAGTGTTCTTGTTCGCTGGAAATGCAGATTGGCTGAGTTCGCATGGGGTTGGCGGGTTGCGGACAAACCGTTACCCTCCATTGGCGCTGGCTTTTGACCGGGACCTCGCGTATTCGCTGGGTCTATCCGTTCTCTCGAAGGATGCTTGATGGCACTGCCGGTCTATACCTCGCTCGTCACGCTGCTCATTGCAGTTTACTACCTCTGGGTTGGCCTCCATGTCGGGATGGTGCGGGGTAAGGTCAAGATTCCCGCCCCTGCCATGAGTGGCGAGCCGCTGTTGGAGCGGGCCATTCGTGTGCAGATGAACGCGGTTGAATTTGCACCGGTGATTCTGCCGGGACTTTGGCTTGCGGCCCTTTGGATGAGCGATGTCTGGGCGGCGGCATTCGGGCTGGTCTGGGTTGTGGCGCGTGTTGCCTACATGCGCCTTTATATGGCTAACCCGTCGTCGCGTGGCCCCGCTTTCGGGGCGCAGTTTCTGGCCGCGGTGATCCTGGTCGGAATGGCGTTTGCGGGTGTGGTGTTGAAGCTATTGAACGGCTGACCGTGAGTTGCGGCTGGGGTGACAGCGCCGGAGGGATAGGCTTTGCGTCAGCGTCATGCTAGGTGTGAGGCATGACCCAGATACCCTCAAAGGAGGCGATCCTTCATTGGATCAGCCAGAACCCCGGCGTTGTGGCCAAGCGCGATATCGCAAAGGCCTTTGGCATCAAGGGCGACGCCCGGATCGACCTGAAAGCCATTCTGCGCGAGCTGGAGGCCGATGGGCAGCTGGAAAAGAAGTACCGCAGCTACCGCGACCCTGAAGCCCTGCCGCCGGTTTCCGTGCTGGTGATGCTCTCCCCCGACGCGCAGGGCGACCTTTTTGCACGCCCCATGGAATGGGCGGGCGAGGGCGACGTTCCGCAGATCCTGTTCATCCCCAAGAAGGGCGACCCGGCGCTTGGCGCAGGCGACCGCATCCTCGCGCGCCTCTCGCCCGTGGATGTAGGCGAATATCAGTACGAGGCACGGCTGATCCGGGCGCTCGGCTCGAACCCGCTGAAGGTTCTGGGCGTTTTCCGCGAAGGCTCGGATGGTGGGCGGATCGTGCCCATCGACAAGGGCGCCGACAAGGAATGGCGCGTTGCGCGCGATCAGACGCTCTCGGCCCGCGATGGCGAACTGGTGGAGGGCGAGGCGGTCGGCAACCGCAAGCTAGGCCTGCCGCAAGCCCGTATCATTGCCCGGCTGGGCGACCCCTCCGGGCCGCGCGCCGTCAGCCTCATCGCCATCCACCAGCACGGCATCCCTGACCGGTTCCCCGATGCCGTGATGGCCGAGACCGACCGCGCCCGGCCCGCGACGGCGGCAGACCGCACCGACCTGCGCGACCTGCCCCTCGTCACCATCGACCCCATCGACGCGCGTGACCGCGACGACGCCGTGCTCGCGATGCCCGACACCGACCTCGGGAATCCGGGCGGCCATATCCTGTGGATCGCCATCGCCGATGTGGCCCATTACGCCCGCCCCGGATCCGCACTGGACCGCGAGGCGCGACGGCGCGGCAACTCCACCTACTTCCCCGACCGGGTGGTGCCCATGCTGCCCGACGTGCTGTCAGGCGACCTCTGTTCGCTGCACGAGGCGGTGGACCGGGCCTGCATTGCCGTCGAGGTTCGCATCGACCAGGACGGCACCAAACTGTCGCACCGCTTTGTCCGCGGGCTGATGCGCTCGGCAGGATCGCTGCATTACGCCCAGGTGCAGGCCGCCATCGACGGCGCCTCGGATGACGTGGCGGGCGCCCTTCTTGTCCCCGTGCTGCGCCCGCTTTACGCAGCCTACGCCGCACTGGTGCGGGCGCGGGACCGGCGCCAGCCGCTGGACCTCGACCTGCCCGAACGCAAGATCGTGCTGTCGGATGAGGGCCGCGTCCTGTCGGTCGCCTTCCGTGACCGGATGGATGCGCACCGCCTGATCGAGGAATTCATGGTGCTGGCCAATGTCTGCGCCGCCGAAGAGCTGATCCGCCTGAAGCGCCCGCTGCTGTTTCGCGTGCACGAGGAACCCAGCCCCGAAAAACTGGACCAGCTGCGCGAGGTGGCACAGGCATCGGGCTTTACGCTCGCCAAAGGGCAGGTGCTGCAGACATCACACCTCAACCGCCTGCTCTCGCAATCCGAAGGGACCGAGTTTGACGAGCTGATGAACATCTCGACGCTCAGGTCGATGACCCAAGCCTATTACAACGCCGAGAACTTCGGCCACTTCGGGTTGGCGCTCAAGAACTATGCGCATTTCACCTCGCCGATCCGGCGCTATTCCGACCTGATCGTGCACCGTGCGCTGATTGCCGGGCACGGCTGGGGGGACGACGGCCTTTCCATCTGGGATATCGAAAACCTGGACGAGACGGCGAAACTTATTTCGGAAGCCGAGCGGCGCTCGATGATGGCGGAACGCGATACGACCGACCGCTACCTTGCCGCCTATCTGTCCGACCGCGTGGGGGCGGAGTTTTCCGGCCGGATTTCAGGCGTGCAGCGGTTCGGCCTGTTCGTCAAGCTGGACGAGACGGGCGCGGACGGGCTGGTCCCTATCCGCTCGGTCGGCCGCGAGTTTTTCCATTTCGACGCGGATGCGCAGCAACTGCTGGGTTCGGACAGCGGTGTGGTCATCGGTATCGGCCAGCGTGTGACCGTGCGTCTGGCTGAGGCGGTGCCGGTGACGGGCGGTCTGATGCTGGAGCTTTTGACCATCGAGGACCGCGCCCTGCCCGCCGGGGGACGGGCGAAACCGGGCCGCTTCTCGCCCCGCAAGCCCGCGCAGGCGGCGGCGAAGGCGGCCAAGCTGGGGCGGAAACTGGTGCGCAAGAGGCGGTGATGGGGCAGGAAGCATGAGCATGCGTGCTTGCGCCTGGGGTATGAGTGTTCTGGCACTGGTGACGGTTGCCGCACCCGGGCGAGCGCAAGAGTCCCCAACAGGCGCGATCATCAGGAAAGACAGCGGAATGGCAGGCACGGGCACGCAAGACGGGCTGGAAAGCTGGATCGCAACCTTCCGCCCGCGCGCAATTGCCGCGGGGATTGCGGCCGCCACCTTTGATGCCGCATTGCGGGGGGCGACCTATCTGCCCAAGGTGGTGGAGAGGGATCGCACCCAGAACGAATTCACCAAGACGATCTGGGATTACCTCGACACCGCCGTGTCCGAGGACCGGGTGCAGAATGGTCGCACGGCGCTGAGGGCAAATGCCGCCCTGCTGGCGGCGATCGAGGCGCGCTTTGCGGTGGACCGGCACGTTGTGGTCGCGATCTGGGGGCTGGAAAGCGCCTATGGGACGTATCGGGGCGATACTCCCGTGATCTCGGCCATGGCGACGCTGGCCTATGACGGCCGCCGCGCGGCGTTTTTCGAGGCACAGCTGGTGGCTGCGCTGCGCATCCTTGACGGTGGCGAGGCGGAGCTTGCGGACCTGACAGGAAGCTGGGCCGGGGCGATGGGGCACACGCAGTTCATGCCCACGTCATGGCTTGATGTGGCGGTGGATTTCACCGGCGACGGGCGGCGGAATATCTGGGGGAATGATCCCGCCGACGCGCTGGCTTCCACGGCTGCTTATCTCGCGAAATCGGGCTGGGTGACGGGCCAGGCCTGGGGGCTCGAAGTGGCGTTGCCCGAGGGATTCGACTATGAGCAAACGACCGAGAAGGTGAAGAAGCCGGTCGCCGAATGGGCGGCGATGGGTGTGCGCCCGATGGCCGGGGGGACGCTGCCAGACGATGGCACAGCCTCGGTCCTGCTGCCCGGGGGCGCGCGGGGGGCGGCTTTCCTGATCTTTGGCAATTTTCAGGTGATCGAGACCTATAATACCGCCGACGCCTATGTCGTCGCCGTGGGGCATCTGGCCGACAGGCTCCGTGGCGGCCCCCCTATCGCTGCGGGTTGGCCGCGCGATCTGCGCGCACTGACCCTGGACGAGCGAACGGAGATGCAGCGCCGTCTGACCGATGCAGGGTTCGTTGCAGGCGGGGTTGATGGCAAGATCGGCCCGCTGACCATCGCGGCGGTGAAGGCATTCCAGAAGTCGGCGGGTCTGGTGCCTGATGGATACCCGAGCCTCGACATCCTCACCCGCCTGCGCTGACACCGGAGGGCTGCCGCCCTCGGGGGCATCGAGCCCCCTCGACCGGCGTTGCCACCGGATGCGGGCTGGGCGGTGCGTAACGCCGATGCAGGCGGGGGCGGGTCAGGGAGTGGCTTGGCCCTTCTCAAGCGGCTCAGGAGGTATTGTGGAAGATGAGTGCAAAGGCACGGGGGAAGACCGGTGGGACACGTCCTGTCAGCCCGTTTGCCATGCGTATCGGCTGAGTGATCGCCAGTGCCCTGCCTTCGGGATGAGCATTCCGGTGCTGCGCGCTAAAAGTCGGAACCCGTGCATCGGCAGAATCAGTCGGTATGCTTCCCAAGCCCGGGAGGCGGCTCCGGGCCGGGCTTCCCTCCCTCGGTCCACAGTGTTACGGAGCCGAGCGGCGAAGGCCGCGCTGGCAACCTGAAAGGAATGCCGCGGCACGCGGTGCCGGTTGATGAGCGCGGAGTGCGGGCGGAACCTGTCAGGCAAATTGTCCGTGGCAGAACCAGCCGGGCACCCCCTCTGGCCCATGGGCGTAGAACAGCCACAGCCGCTCGCCCCCCTCCACCTCCACCTGCCAGTAGTCCCGCGCGCCGGACCGCCAGTCAGGATCATCAAGCCACCATTCCGGCAGGATCCGCTCTGGCCCCGTCGCAAGCCGCGTCTGCAGATCACGCCTGCGCCAGCGGAAGCGGGCGGGGGGCATCGGGTCCTCGGGCGCGCTCACCCGCTCGGGGCGCAGCAAAAGCAGCGGGCGGGGAGCGGGGGGCCGGGGCCAGGCCTCTGCCCATGGCGCGCACCATGCGGCGGCATAAAGCGTGGCCGACTTCTCGGGGATATGGCTTTCGGCAGGGTGGATGCGCAGGACCTCGTCACTGCCCAGCCGGGCCCCCAGCCGGGCGATCAGATCATCAAGCGCGGTATCCGCCGTCTCGCGCGCGACGGCGCCCGCAGCCGCCTCCAGCTGGCCGCGATGCTGCAGGGCATGGACCGGCTCGGTTTCCACAGCCGCCAGCCGGAGGCAGTCGATCCCGAAGCCCGCGTCGATCCGGGGCAGCTTCAGCAGCAAGAGCGGGCGGATGCGGTCGGGATGCGCCGCCGCCCGCGCCAGACCCACCTCGATCTCACTGAGCACCCCGTCGCTGCGAAAGGCCTGCAGCCGCACCCGCCGCGCGCCCCGCCCCGCCGCCTGCAGCCGCGCACAGAGCGGCGGCAACAGCCGGTCCATCCCCGCCTCGATATCCGACAAAAGCCCGATAGGGTCGGGCAGGGTCAGGCGTGTGGCAAAGTGCAGCGGCGCGCGCGCCGGGGTGATCGGCTCGGGCACGATGCCCATGGCCTGATCCAGCCGGTGCAGCACCTCGGCCCCGAAACGCCGGGTCAGGGCGCCGCGCGGCAGGCCTGCGATCTCGTCGATCCGGCGCAAGCCGAGGCGTTGCAGCCCCTCGACGGTTTCGGGGGTCAGGCGTAACGCGGCGAGCGGCAGACCGGCCAGGGCCTCGCGCAGCCGACCAACCGGGGCGATGATGCCTGCCGGGACTGCGGCCTTCCCCGCCCCCTCCCCCGCCAGCGCCGGGGCCGTCCCGCCGCGTTCCCAGTTGCGCCGCTTGACCGCGCGCGACCGTGTCGCATACGCCTCCTGCTCGATTGCATCGCCATTGCGCCTCGGCCCCATTCCCCACCCGGCCAGCCGTCCCGAATGGCGCGCCAGCGCCCAGGCGGCCCCTGCGGTATCGGCCACGGCCGAGCGCACCGTCAGGCCAAGGTCCGCACAATCCTGCGCCACCACCTCCAAAAGCGCCGCCTCCCCCCCGAACAGATGCGCACAGCCGGTCAGGTCCACCATCAGCCCGTCGGGCGCCTCCTCTGCAACCCAGGGAGAGAACTTGCCCGCCCACCGTCGCAGCACCGTCAGAAACGCCGCCTCGCGCGACGGTTCCGCCGGGTGGGTCACAAGTTCAGGGCACATCGCGGTCGCATCGCGCAAGGGCTGGCCTGCGCGCAGGCCCGCCGCCTCCGCCTCGGGGTTCAGCGACACCAGCACCTGCGCCCCGCCACGATCCGCCACCACGGCGAGACACAGCGGCAAGGTGGGGCGGCGCTGCCGCAACATCCGCTCCACCGCCATGCGCGGAAACCACAGGGACAGGATACGACGTTGTGGCATGTTCTCCCTGATGTTCTTTATTTGTTCCAGATTTATGGAGGACCAGACGCAGAGTCGAGTCCCCACGGCAGATGACAATCGCGTGAGCAATCCTTGACGAACGCAATGGTCGTGGATCTGTTGCACGGCCCATGATTACCTTCCCCAATGTCCACCAATCGGAGTCGCTTGATGAAGTTCCTGACCAAGACCGCCGTCGTCGCCATGATTCTGCTGGCCAGCGTCGCTTATGCCAAGGGGGACCGCACTGATCCCAACGCCAAGGCCCGGTCCGACCTGATGCGCACCATCGGCAAGAACACCGGCGTGCTGGGTGACATGGCGGGCGGCAAGGCTGCCTTCGACGCCACCGGCGCAGAGGCCGCCAAGGCCGAACTGGTCACCGCATCGGCCGGAATCGGCGAAGCGTTCAAAGTGCAGGGCGCCGCGGATCCGGCCTCGGAAGCCAAGCCCGAAATCTGGACAAACTGGGAAGAATTCCTTGAAGACGCGGGCAAGATGAATGCCGCAGCCACCGCGATCGACGCAACCTCGGTAGAGGGAGTTCAGGCAGGCATGGGTGCCCTTGGCGGCGCCTGCAAGGACTGCCACACCGAATTCCGCACGTAAGCGGCCCGTCCACTTCCAAGATCAAAGGCTCCCGGTCAAACTGGGAGCCTTTTTCGTCAGCCGCAGGTCACACGCTCGATCACCCGGCCCTCGGCCAGCACGCGGCCCTCGCCAAGCCAGATGTTCAGCCGGTCGGGCGCGTAGTCCATCGTCACGGCCATGCCCGGCTCGATCACCCGCGTGGGGGCCGGGAAGGTCATGGCGGCCAGCACCGTGGCAGGCTGCCCCACGAGGTATTGCAGGGACGCGGCCCCACAGGCGCTCTCGCCCGGCAGGGGTTGGGGGCGGGGCTGCACGGGAACCGTCTCGATGCAGGCGAGAAGGGCCAGGGGGGAAAGCAGGGCGGCGAGGCGCATGGTGTTGGCTCCGGTTGGGTCAGCCACAGCTGACGGCGATGATGCGATCCGCAGAATCAAGGATCACGTTGAGGCGGGCGTTGCTGAAATCCTCGGTTACCGGGTCCCCGGGGCGCACGGTGCGCACGGTGCGGCTGGCAGGCTGCGCAGGCAGGGCTGCCACAGGCGCGCCGATCAGCCCGACCACCCGGTCCGCACCGCAGTGCCCCAGCAGGCCCTGCCGCCGCGTGGGCGCGGGATCAAACGCTACAGCGGTGCAGCCGCCAAGGCTTGACACCAGCACGACAACGATGATCCGGGATACTGGGTGCACTCTCATTCTCCCGAAAATACAGCACGATTGCTGGGATCTAAATGCCCTGCCCACCCGGATAGTTCCAGAGGCTGACGCCGCCTGCAAGTGGGACAAACCTGCCACTGCAGTCGCGCGCCGCTCTCCCCCTCAGAACTGCGGAACCGCGCGGAACCGCAGTCGCCCCGTCGTTTCCGCGATTGCGCCGCGCCCGTGTTTCCCGCAGCTTGGCGCAAACACCAAAGGAGGATCCCCCATGCGTACCCGTGCCGCCGTTGCCATCGCCGCAGGACAGCCGCTGCAGATTATGGAGGTCAACCTTGCCGACCCCAAGGACGGCGAAGTGCTGGTCGAGATCAAGGCCACCGGCATCTGCCACACCGACGAATTCACCCTCTCGGGCGCCGATCCGGAAGGCTTGTTCCCGGCGATCCTGGGCCATGAGGGCGCGGGCGTGGTCATTGCCTGCGGACCGGGTGTCAAGACGCTGAAACCGGGGGACCATATCATCCCGCTCTATACCCCAGAATGCCGGGAATGCCCGTCGTGTCTGTCGCGCAAGACGAACCTGTGCACCGCGATCCGCGCCACGCAAGGGAAGGGGCTGATGCCCGACGGCACCAGCCGGTTTTCGATGCTGGATGGCACGCCGATCCACCACTACATGGGCTGCTCGACCTTTGCCAACCACACGGTGGTCCCCGAGATTGCACTGGCACGCGTGCGCGACGACGCGCCGTTCGACAAGATCTGCTACATCGGCTGCGGCGTGACCACGGGCGTGGGCGCGGTGCTGAACACCGCCAATGTCGAGGCGGGGGCGAAGGCCGCCGTCTTTGGCCTCGGCGGGATCGGGCTGAACGTGATCCAGGGGCTGCGGCTGGCGGGCGCCGACATGATCATCGGCGTGGACATCAACGACGACAAGGAGGCGTGGGGCCGCCGCTTTGGCATGACGCATTTCATCAACCCGAAGAAGATCGAAGGCCCGGTCGTGCAGGCCATCGTCGAGCTGACCAAGACCCCCTTCGACAAGATCGGCGGGGCGGACTACTCGTTCGACTGCACCGGCAACGTCAAGGTGATGCGCGACGCGCTGGAATGCACCCACCGGGGCTGGGGCGTGTCCGTCGTGATCGGCGTCGCCCCCGCAGGCGCTGTCATCGAGACCCGCCCCTTCCAGCTGGTCACCGGCCGGGTCTGGAAAGGTACAGCCTTTGGCGGCGCGCGCGGGCGGACGGATGTGCCCAAGATCGTGGACTGGTACATGGACGGCAAGATCGAGATCGACCCGATGATCACCCATGTGCTGAAGCTGGAGGACATCAACAAGGGGTTTGAGTTGATGAAGTCGGGGCAGAGTATTCGGTCGGTGGTGGTATTTTGAGGGGGG
>Ga0105044_10001884_pt1 | contig 28412 bp, 28 predicted proteins | sample MAT01_FD_78092 | JGI IMG/M metagenome (GOLD analysis project Ga0105044, IMG submission 78092) | Freshwater microbial communities from Lake Fryxell liftoff mats and glacier meltwater in Antarctica - MAT-01 | ecosystem: Environmental > Aquatic > Freshwater > Ice > Liftoff microbial mat | place... | reverse complement strand
GTACGTTATTGAGCCAGCAATCGGTGTTGATCGCTTATTCCTAGCTTTCTTTGCCGATGCCTATACCGAAGAAGAAGTGAATGGCGATACTCGCGCCGTCCTTAAGCTCCACCCAACTATTGCACCAGTAAAAGTGGCTGTTCTGCCGCTTAGCAAGAAACCAGAGCTCTCAGAGCTTTCTCAATCTGTCTGGAAGCAACTTAGTAACGATAGCTTTGTGGAATATGATGAGACCCAGAGTATTGGTAAGCGCTACCGCCGCCAAGACGAGATTGGTACGCCGCTGTGCGTGACCGTTGACTTCGAAAGCCTTGAAGATAAGTGCGTCACTGTGCGACATCGCGATACCATGCAACAAGAGCGCATCAAGATCGCTGACCTGAACGCTTATATTGCTGATAAGCTCGCTAACTTTTAAAGCATGAAGAAGTCACATCAAGAGCTACTCGAAAGTGTGAATTTTTTGTATAAAAATTATTCTGACGAATTGAGAGCTGTGACCCAGCCACATCAATTGACCCGGATGCGCGAACACGATGCTGATTATGTATATCATCCTGAAGATAAGATTGTGCGCGAGTCCCTTTTAGAGCACGTTGGAGTATTGCCAATGCTTGCGATTGAGCTTTATCCGTATATTGAGGATGATCGAGTGGACCTGGGTGAAGCGCTTAAGATGTTAGCCATCCATGATATCGGAGAGCTAATAGTTGGGGATGTATCTACGTTTAAAAAAGACACTAGTGATTATGCCCAAGAGCATAAAGCTGCGCTATCGCTGCTGGATCCCATGTATCACGATCTTTATAACGAAACAGAAGATAAGAAAACCCCCACTGCTAAATTTGCCAAGTCGATTGATAAAATTGCGCCCGATATTTTAGATTATATTACTGATGCCAGTGACACTAAGTATCGATTTAAAGTACTATATGAAGCTGAGCCAGAGGGGATTGTGCCGCTTATTGTTAAGCATAAACGACCACATATGCTATGGAATCCATTTATGACTGATTTTCATACCTATTTACTTGATCAGGTAAAGCAAAAACTTACTTAGGCAGATTCCCGCCTGCTCGTGGGCCTCCTGCTATCTCTTGGCCTAGCCAGCGCAGGTTATCTTGCCACACCCTACTCAGAGGAACTCTTTTAATCAGGTACTTACGCGCTTCGGGAGCCCGATCCGAAAACTCGGCCAAAAGGTATGTATCTGCCAGCTCCTGAGCAAGTTGGCAAACAAACCCAACCTTTAAGAAAAGTTGAGGCTCAAAAGGGTCGTAATGAATTCATCATTACTTAGGGCACGAGAGCATTGGGATCCTTTCGCAGCCAATGGCCTGTTAAATTGTATAAGAACTAGCTTAAGTGCATAAGCATAAAAAGTGTTGACAGTGGGTAGATGTGGGTAGTACACTGGATCCAGTGAGAGGGTAGAAACAAAAAACACATTTAAGATGAGCGCTATGGAATACTTTGAACGCAAACTAGACGATAAAAATCGCCTCACAATCCCTAGTGAGTTGCGCGCCGAGTTTACTAAAGGAATTGTCGTAACGCCAGGTTTTAAAAACTACCTGCATCTGTACACAAAAACAACATGGGAAGCCGAGATGGAACCAGCCTTAAAGGGTGGAATTCTTGATGAAGCGATTGCCGACCTCAACGACACGTTTCGTTCGGGCAAGATAAGTGCTGAACTCGACGCCAAGCAGGGACGTATTACCCTGGAGGCGCATTTGCTGCGTCATGCCGGTCTTAATAAGACCAATCGTGATTTAGTAGCGGTGCGCATCGCTACCGAGAAGGGTAGTTACTGGCGCTTACGTCGACCCGTGTAGATTGACATTTAAATAGTAGAGTCAAGATCAGGTATTTGGCAGCCAGCAGCGCCCTCCATTTTGAGCCGGCGTTTACAAGGCTCCTGCACCTTCGTCCGATTTAACTCCACCTCACACTTTTTTAAGGCCTCGAGCCTTAAATTCTATTTTAAGGAATTATTATAACTCATAATTCCTTACCACACGAAACTCCACACTCTTATCATGATGGTTAGTCCATCCAAAAATAAAAACTTTAAACAAAAGCTGACTGCTAAATAGGTGACCTTGACATGAACCCACACCACACACCCGTACTACTTGCGCAAACAATGGCGCTCCTAAACCCTAAGGCTGGCGAAAGCTATCTGGATGGAACAGCCGGCTTTGGCGGACACGCCCAGGCCGTTGTGAACGCCATTGGAGATGAGGCGTCAGTAGTATTGGTAGATCGGGATCAAATAGCCGTCGACGCTCTTATAAACAAGTTTGGTACTCGAGCCGAAGTCCTGCATAAGGATTATCTGGCCGCTGCCGAGCAATTGTTGGAAGAGGGGAGGCAGTTTGATCTTATCTTGCTGGATGTAGGGGTGTCGTCACCACAACTCGACCAAGCGGAACGCGGCTTTAGCTTCCGTTCGGACGCGGACCTTGATATGCGCATGGATCAATCACAAAGCCTCACGGCAGCTACGATCGTTAATACCTGGAAACAGGAAGACCTCGCCAACGTAATTTACGAGTACGGCGAAGAACGACGAAGTAGGGCAGTAGCCCGCGCTATAGTGGTGGCTCGACCAATTACCAGCACTAAACAGCTTGCGGAAGTTGTCCGCAGCGTAGTGCGTAAGGGAACTAGCAAGATTGACCCAGCGACTCGAACGTTTCAAGCAATCAGAATTGCTGTAAACAATGAACTTGACCAACTTGCAAAAAGCTTACCCTTGCTGGTACAATTGCTGAGTGAGGGTGGCCGGCTGGCAGTGATTAGTTTTCACTCGCTAGAAGACCGCATCGTTAAACAGTTCTTTGACACTGAAAGCAAAGATTGCATCTGTCCGCCGCGGACATTGGCTTGTATATGTGAGCATGCCGCTACGGTTACCAAGCTTACTAAAAAACCAGTTGTCGCCGATTTATCTGATTCCAACCGGCGCGCCCGGAGTGCCAAGCTCCGAGCCGTGTGTAAAAAATAAAACAAAAAGAGGAGGTGCCATGAGCATCATCAAAGTGCAACAACAGGGAGCTCGCCGAGCCCAACGCGTAGCAGTACGCGTCGTAGCCTAGTCTACGACATTGTCCGTCGGGGCGACCTGGTAAAATAGCCGGTCGTCCCACCAAAAAAACAAAACACCACAGGAGTAAAATAAAACATGACCACTGCTAGTTACGCGGTCCGCCGCAATCAAAATTTATCTCGAACGGCCACTGCCATGCGCATGGGCCCGGTCTCGATGAGCCTCGCCGCCATCGCTATTATTAGTGTCCTAGCTCTGCTGTATCTCACGCAAGTTACCAAGACCTCGGTCTTTGGCTATAAGATCAGTGACGCTCGTACACAGCAAGCCAAACTAACTGTTCAGCACCAAGAGCTCCAGGTTGAGGCCGCACGTCTACAGTCGGTCAAGAGTATTCGCTCATCGCAGGCCGCCGCCAAGTTAACCACGGCCAAAAACGTTAGTTTCGCCAAATAATATACATTAAGGGGATCATGCCTGTTACTTCTGCTTCAACTGAGCGCCGAATCACTGCCATTGGGGTAATTATTTTGGCGCTCGTTGGGGTTATTGGGCTTCGACTGATTTATATCCAAATAATTAAACATAGTAGCTACAAGGCACAGGCATCTGCGAGCCAGTCGCGCAAATTTGCCATCCCAGCTCAGCGTGGCCAGATTTATGCGTATGACGGAGATGCGGTAGTGCCCCTGGTGCTTAATGAGACTTTTAAAACGGTGTATGCTGATCCGAGTCTAATTAAAAACAAAGAAGCCGTTGCAACAGCGCTTAATGAGGCATTGGGCGGCAAAAAAAGCGACTACCTTACCAAACTTAAAACCAAAGGAAATTATGTTATTCTAGCTCAAAAGGTGCCATCGGCAGCTGGCGAGAGGTTGGTTAAAAAGAATCTGCTCGGTGTGGGCATTACCGACCAGGTATATCGTACCTACCCAGAAGGGGATCTTGGAGCCCAGGTCCTTGGGTTTGTTAACAGCGATGGCAAGGGACAGTATGGCGTTGAGGGATATATGAACAAAGAACTCGGTGGTGTTAACGGACTGCGCCAGGTTAAGACCGACACACGCGGCAACCCTATTGCGATTGCAGACAGCGTAGACAAACCCGCGACTGATGGCAAAAGTTATGTTCTGACCATTGATCGGAATATCCAGGCCCAAGCTGAGCAAGCCCTGGAGGCCGGCGTAAAAAACGTGAGGGCCAAGTCTGGGAGCGTGGTTATTATGGATCCGAACAATGGCGCCATTAGGGCCATGGCGAATTACCCAACCTTTTACCCAGCAGATTATAGCAAGATTACTGACTATGCCATCTTTGGTAACAGTGTTGTAACGAATCAGTTTGAGCCAGGATCGGGCTTTAAGATGTTTACTATGTCGGCTGGTCTGGATAGTGGCAAGATTAAACCCGAGACCACCTTTGACGACACAGGGGAGGTAAAGCTTGATGGCTTTATTATTAAAAACTCTGCCGAAAAAAAATGGGGAGTTCAGAATATGGTTGACGTCATCGAAAAATCTCTTAATACTGGCGTGATATTTATTTTGCGCAGTATGGGGGGCAACCCAAGCAACATCAACTTGGCCGGCAAAAAGATCTTTCATGGCTACATCCAAAAGTACGGCTTTGGCAAGACCACTGGGGTAGAGCAGAGTGGCGAGGCCGCTGGCGTGGTCAACAAACCCAGCAAGGTTAGCGGCAATGACGTGAATTATGCCAACATGACCTTTGGGCAGGGTATATCATCCACGATGATCCAGATGGTTGCGGCAGCAGCAGCTATCGCCAATGGCGGTAAACTCTACCAGCCTCAATTGGTAGCTGGCATTAAAGAAGAAGGGGGTGTTACCAGCTTTTCCCCCAAAGTCATTAACTCACAGGTAGTTAGTAAACAAGCCGCTGCCGAGACGGTTGCTATGATGGAAAAGGTTGTTCAGGGCAAGTACGGTTCGGGCTATAAGGCTCGTATGCCTGGCTACACGATTGCTGGCAAAACTGGTACTTCTCAGATACCTAACCCCAACGGCAAAGGTTACCGCGAAGATAAGAACATTGGTACCTTTATTGGCTTTGCTCCAAGCACGTCGCCCAAATTTATTATGATGGTCCGCATCAATGAACCAAACGTAAGTGGTTTTGCCGAAAGCACTACTGTGCCAGTCTTTGCAGATATCGCCAAGTGGCTGGTGACCTATATGCAGATACCACCAAGTAGTTAATAGTAGTACAATAGGAGTAAGCATGAACGAAATAAACATCATTAACCCAAACATTGTTCCACTGTCGCGAATTGTCGGGCAGGCTGTTCTGGCGTTTATAATCGCTATGGCGCTCACCCCGCTGTATACTAAGCTGGCTTTTAAGTATAAATGGTGGAAGCAAGCCCGCGAGACCAGTATAACAGGAGAGATCGCGACGGTATTACGCAAGTTGCACCTCGCTAAACACGCAGCTCCTCTACCTACTATGGCTGGAATTATCGGCATCATATCGGTAGCTATCGTGACGCTTATGTTTAACCTGAGTCGCTCGCAAACCTATTTGCCACTAGCCGCACTGTTGGCCGCTGGTGGCGTGGGTCTCCTTGACGACATCATCAATATACGCAGCGATGGCACAGGTAAAACTGGTTTGCGTTCACGTCTCAAGTTTGGCTTGATTACAGCCGTGGCCTTAGCCGGTGGCCTGTATTTCTACTACAAGCTCGGATATAACATGATACATATCCCGGCAGTCGGTGATTTCTCGATAGGCTTATTCTACATTCCGCTATTTGTCTTGGTGGTAGTTAGTACGGCTAACGCCGTAAACATCACTGATGGTCTCGACGGCCTGTCTGGAGGCCTTCTGGCAACTGCTTTTGGCGCATACGGCGTGATAGCTTACTTTCAGGCTAACTTTGGCATAGCGGGCTTCTGTGCGGCCATAGTGGGCGCCATCCTCGCCTACACGTGGTTTAACATCTTCCCGGCGCGCTTTATGATGGGGGATAGTGGCTCCTTTGCCTTTGGGACGGCTCTTGGCGTGGTGGCAATGCTAACCAACTCGGTCTTTGTGCTACCAATTATCGGCGCCGTCTTTGTGGTAGAGGCTGGCTCCAGCTTACTCCAGATATTCAGTAAAAAAGTCTTTAAGCGCAAGATATTCAAGATTGCGCCACTCCACCATGATCTAGAGGCTCGCGGTTGGCCCGAAGTTAAAGTTACCATGCGTTTTTGGGTAATCGGGCAGATGGTCGGCGCTCTTGGCTTAATCATTGGACTCCTCGGAAATAGGCTATGAGCTGGTTGATTAAGCCTGGCCGCGGCCACAAGCCAGATTACGTCCTAATGATTGCCGTCGGGGTGCTTATGAGTATCGGTCTAATTATGATGTACTCTATTAGCCCAGTACTGAGTTACAAACTTTTTAATTCAACCAGCCGAAACTACTACTTTTATGGTCATCTGTTGAGCACCGTAATTGCCTTGGTCGTGTGCGTTGTCGTTAGTAAACTATACTTTCCAAACTGGAATAAGCTATCCATCCCATTATTGGGAGTGACTATTGTCAGCCTCATACTGGTGTTTGTGCCTGGATTTAGCTATGCCACTAATGGCGCCGCTCGTTGGATACGCCTCGGATCTGCCTCCTTTCAGCCTGCAGAACTGCTCAAGTTAGCGGTCGTTATATATCTGGCTGCTTGGTTTGAGGCGCATCGCGATAGGTTTAATAACTGGCGAGAGGTTCTTGTGCCGTTTAGCCTGATGTTCGCGATTGCTGGGCTTGTGATCGTGGTGCTGCAGCGTGATATGGGGACTATGATGGTGTTGATTGCTTCTATGCTTGGCATGTACTTTGTGGCGGGTGCGCCCATAAAACACTATGCTGCCTTAATTGCCGGCACTGTTATAGCCGGCGCGGTAGCTATTGCTGCATTCCCGCATCGTATGGAGCGCTTACTGGTCTTTCTTGACCCGTCAAAAGACCCGACAGATACTGGTTATCATATTAGCCAGGCTCTAATTGCCATTGGTTCTGGTGGCATCATAGGGCGTGGTCTGGGGCATAGCTACCAGATTTATGGGTACCTCCCAGAGGCGGCAAATGACTCTATCTTTGCTGTTATTGGCGAGGAGTTTGGACTACTTGGCGCCATCGTAATGATTAGCTTGTTTGTGCTGGTCGTGCAGCGCGGCCTACTGATTTCTAAGAACGCCCCCGATACGTTCAGTCGCTTGATGGCGCTGGGTATTACCTTATGGTTGGGCTCCCAAGCGCTCATCAATATCGCGGCAATGCTTAGCCTGGTGCCACTTACCGGTATCCCGTTACCATTTATCAGTTACGGCGGGTCGAGCTTAGTGCTATCATTAGTAGGCATAGGCATTTTGCTTAATATTTCCAAATACACAAATATAAACAACATTAATCGGGAGAGAACCCATGAAAATAGTAGTCAGCGGCGGCGGATCAGGCGGCCACATATTTCCGATACTGGCAACGCTCGAAGAACTACGTAAGCTCGACGCCGACCTGGATGTTTTGTATATTGGCCAGGCCGGCAGCATGGAGAGTAACGTAGCAGCCGCCCAGGGGCTTAATTTTGCTGCTATTCATGCCGGCAAGTTGCGCCGCTACGCCGATGTCTCAACGCTCCGAGCACTTACTGACGTGCGCACTATTTCGCTCAATGTACGGGATGTAACCAGGCTAGTACGTGGTTACCGCCGTAGTATGAGCATCCTGCGTAGCTTTAAGCCCGATGTCATTTTTTGTAAAGGCGGTTATGTGAGCCTGCCGGTTGGCCTTGCTGCAGCTACGCTCAAAATACCTTATGTAGTACACGAGTCTGACCTGCGAGCCGGATTATCTAACCGCACCCTAGCAAAATGGGCTGCCAATGTTGCGGTAGGCTTCCCCACAAAGAACTACCATGATCTGCCCAAGAGCAAACTCATATACACGGGTAGCCCCATCCGCGCTGAGATCTTTAAAATATCAGCCACCAAAGCACGCAATCACTTCGGACTAACAAACGACAAGCCGGTAGTTTTGGTGACCGGTGGGGGCCTGGGCTCGCAGTCGCTTAATGATGTAGTTACCACCGCTCTACCCAAACTCCTAGAAAAGTACCAGATCATCCATGTAACAGGCGAAAAAGACATCGAGCATGTTCGCTTCCGCCTACGGGCCTTTAGTGACGGGGAGTTGGCCGGCTATCATGTGTTCTCCTTTTTGCGCGAAGACATGCCCCTAGCTTTAGTGGCTGCCGATGTGGTTATTACTCGAGCTGGAGCAACCGCCCTAGCGGAGCTCGCAGCTTTAAGCAAGCCGAGTATTGTGATCCCACACCCAGGTTTAACCGACCAAGCTATTAACGCCAAGACCTTTGCTCGGGCCGGGGCTGTTCGTAATGTGCCGCAGGTTGGCCTGACGCCAGCCATCTTACTGCGAGAGTTGCAGCGCATAACCGATTCGCCAAGGGAGCAACAGCTACTAAGTAAATCGATATCGACTTTTGCAAAAACCGATGCTGCCCTTGAATTAGCAGAACTGATTGTAGAAACTGCCGGAGAGCTCCATGGCACTCAAGAATAAGCCTCGTCAGGTACGCACCGGCTATGAGGTCTACACTACTAAGAGCAGCAATAGTCGCCGTGATCATGGGCAATCCAGTCGCTCCCAGTTTGCCATAGCCAAACGACTTCCTCGCGTGCAAGCTGGTAAGGGTGGCAAGCTCGCCCTGGCCGTCGCTACCGGCATACTTGTTATCTGGGCGCTGGGTAGCACCTTAGTAAGTACGGTAAGGATAGCCGGCACCACCAACCTATCCAATAAGGAAGTAGAGCGGCTAATCAGGTCGTCGATTAGCCGAAACCCCTGGTACGCAAGCTACTTTACTGTAGGCGGCCTTAAGCTAGACCGAACATTACCCGAACAGGAACCGCGTATTAAAACGGCTGCCGTAAAAAAGACTTTTCCCTCTACGATTACCGTGACGATTGTCGAACGCCAGCCTGGAGTCGTGTGGGTCAGTGCCGGCGAGAACTGGGAGGTGGACGTGGAGGGTATTATTATTGGAGCTGCCGGGAGCAACAAACCCATGGCCACCGTAATAGACACGGCAAACATACCAGTTAAGCCGGGCGATCGAGTAGCGCCGCGCCGTTTTGTAAAATTTGCCCAAGTCATTTCTGAGCAACTTCCTGGTAAGACCGGCCTTGTCATAGAGAATTTTCAGGTGCCCGAAAGTACAAGTGAGGTCTACATAAAGACCAATAAAGGGTATAGCATAAAGTTTGACACCACCCGACAGGCGACGGATCAGCTTAACGATCTGGCGCTCGTCCTCAAGAACCTTAATGGGAAGGTGCCGGGGCAGTATATCGATCTGCGGGTTGCCGGTCGAGCCTACTACCAGTAGCCGTCCTAAAACAAGGCACGAAAGTAACCCGAACATCTGGAGTCGGGGAGGGGAGTAGGGGTTTTGTTCGGGTAGTTCTTTTACGGCACAAGAGAGTGATTACATAATGCGACATAGCCTGTGGATAACTTTCTGTGAAATAGGAGAGCGGGTGGTGTGAGATTTCACAAGATTTACAACATTTATTACAACGATTTTTACAGCTTCTCTACCCCTTTGTTCGGGTTTTGTTTAGCTCGGATAGCCTCCACTTGGCAGTAGTTATACATTGTTATAACAATGTATAACTACACATAAAAGGCTTCACTATCGTGCACCAGAGTCTATAGCCGGCAATCGTTACATATCTATGATTATTCCTCTACAGAGCCATTATTATAAAGGTACGAGTAATCAACTTACGATCATAAACATTAATGTCGCAAAATATACATTGTGCGACATAACATCTATGCACAGAGTAGTGCCCTGCTATACTCTTAGCCGCCTGTATGTCTACTACTGCTCCATAGTTTGCGCCTCACACTCTTCTTTTACCAGCTGCGGCCCTACTGTACCGGTCGTGCATCTACTTCTTTTGGCTGAGTCAGACCCTTTTGCTTGTTCGGGTCTGTTCGGTATGAGTTATTGCTTCTTGCGGAAACTAACTTCTTCACCGGCCCGTAACAAGCCCGGGTCGACTTGGTGGCTTAAAATATCAGTTTTTACATCTAGTACTTGATCATCGTTTTTAGGTTTTAGGCCTTCAAATGCCTGTGCTTTTTGCTGCTGATTTTGGTTATCTGGGCGGCGATCATCACGACGCGGGGCTGGTTTGTGCTCTGGGTTCTTAAGATTAGTAAGGATGTTCGGTTTTTGTTCATCTTTGATTTGCTGATTGGCTCTTTCGGGAGAGGGATGGTTGTTCCCTACCGGTACGGCCACTTTAGCATCACCGTAGAGCTCGTCTCCGGCCCAACGACGGATTTCTTCTTCCACCTCTGTCTTGTCGCTCGCAAAACGTTCACGCGAGAGCTCTATAAGCTTAGGTGTCTGGTCGTTTTCTGGTGCGGGCAGCATTAAGGTCGTGGCAGAAAATGGAATAGATTTTTGACCATCAATAATCATACTGACGAGGATGTGCTGGTTATTAAGCGTGGTTATGTCTGCTGGTTCAAAGGCTGGTGCAAAATATGGACCGACCACTGTTGCGTCGCCAGGACCCACTCGGAAGCTAACCATAGTTCCTACGTTGCCGAACACGGCATCACGGACGGTTTCTGGCATCTGGCTGATGTACTGATTGGCGACCGTTAAGTTCAGGCCATATTTACGAGCTTCACTAAGGATGACCGCGAAGGAGTCGGTGGCAAAGTTCTGGAACTCATCTACGTACAGGTAGAAGGGGCGTCGATCGGCCTCCGGGATATTGGCCCGACTCATGGCGGCAAGCTGAATCTTGGTAACTAACAAGGCGCCTAAAATAGCAGCATTATCCTCCCCTACTTGGCCACGGCTGAGGTTGACGACCAAAATTTTGCCTTGATCCATAATCTCGCGAATGTTAAAGGCGCTCTGCGGTTGGCCAATGATGTTACGGACCAGCGGGTTGGCCACAAAGGCACCGACTTTGTTCAATACCGGAGCAACGGCCTCGGAGGCGAATTTTTCGTTCCAACTAGCAAATTCTGTTACCCAGAAATTACGGACTACAGGGTCTTTAATGTTGGCGATAACTTTTTTACGATAACCCTTTTCGGTAAGCATTCGAGTGATGCCGAGCATCGTGCTATCTGGCGTATCAAGCAGAGCTAGGATAGTATAGCGGAGGATGTACTCTAGTCGAGGACCCCAGGAGTCAACGAACATACGTTTGAGTACGCCGACGATTTCTGAGGAAATATGATTCTTAAGGTTTTCGTCAAAAACTTCCATCGGGTTAAAGGCCATTGGGAACATGGTATCGGTGGGGTTCATGTATACTACGTCCTGCAGACGATGCTCGGGAATGAATTTTAGCATGTCGGTTGCATAATCACCGTGTGGATCAATAATAGCGATGCCCTGATCGTGGTAGATGTCATTAAGCGTTAAGAGCTGCAACAAGAAGCTCTTTCCTGCCCCTGTTTGGCCAATGATGTACATGTGGCGTCCTCTATCCTTGCGTTTAATGCCAAACTTTTGGTTGGCGCCACGGAAGTTGGTTAAGCCGAACAACGACACCTCGGTGGCCTCGGTGGTGACTTCGGTCGGCAGGTTCGAAGGCGGTTCGCTAGTTTTGCTGGTGGTCCAGACCATATTTGGGGTCTCTACCGAGGTATGTGGCAAGTGGTAAAGGCTGGCCAGCTCCTCGATGTTGAGGATATGCCCGCCATCCATAAAGACACGAGCTTGGTAGTCGTGCAAAAAATCCTCGTTATCGTGGTATTTGCTGGCGGCAAATCCATTGAGGTTGGTGGTATTAAACTGCTTAAAACCACCAACAATAGCCTGGAGTCGTTGTTTGGCCAGGTCGTGATCTGGCCCGAGGTAGACGATGCGCACCTTTACGCCATAACCGAGTTTGGTGATTTTTTCTTCTACCGCCTTAACGATGGCGCTTTGACCAACATCCTCCTTCTTTTCTTCTTTTTTATCTTCCTTCTTTTTTTCTTCTTTGGCTGGCTGAAAGATAGCATTCAAAAAGGCGCGCAAAACGTACACCGGTAATTCTACAAAAGCATCTATTACCGAGTTAATGACGGGCGCGGTATGTCCCCCATTTTTGGCATGCTCAATAAAAGCCATGCCCTTGTTTTGCCAGCTATCATCGATAGGCCGGGCCAGCACTTGGATCCACATTTCGCCACCCAGCTCTTCAATTTTGGCCAGAACGGCCGTAATACCGGCTAAGGGATCAACCTCGAAGGTCTGAAACGTTTTGATGGGTAGAACGTCAGGTTTTGTAAGGTGCAGTTCGGTGCCATAAACTACTCTATCCCCTAGCTCGATGTGGGTATAATCCTGTTCGACTTCGCGGATGTGAACTGTTGGGTATTGAGCATAAATCTGGCCTTCGACGAAGTCTTTAAGGTGTTTCGGGGTCCAGACATAGAACTTAATCAGGTTGCCAACCGAGACTACCTCGAAGCTGATGTGCTCCTGGAGTACACCTTCGCGAATAAGATCTGACCTGGGACGTAAGATGCCGTGAAGGCTGGCAAACATCTGTTCGGCCGATAATTCTTTTTTATCGTTATCTTTTGGTACTTCAATGAGCAGTAAGATATGCTCGGTGTCCTCTACCCACTGTGTTTTGCGACGGTTTTGCCACATCAGGTAGCCCAGAATAGCAACAATAACCACCCACCCATACAACTTAAAAAGTATGAGTCCCAGCAAACCAAAGAGTGCGTTAAGTAATTCCACCCTCGCTCCTTCTTAAACCAATGGCTCTTTTAGTGTGTAGGTAGCCTTAGCTACGCGTACAAACTGGCTCTTTTCTTGGAGGTTGAGCACAATAGTAGTGGTACGGACTTGGCGCTTAACCAGCACGCGCTTGATGATCTCGTCTTTGTGCAACGGTGCTTCGCGCTTAAGAACTTCGGCAATAATATCAGCAACGGTGCCAGGCGTGTAGCCCCACTCAGAGAGGGCGTAGATGCCGCGACCTATCAGGATAAAACGCTTGTCTTTAATCAGCTCGTTGTGAACGGCCTGGACGGTTACGTCGCGGCGGCGGAAGTTACTATTTTTGATCTTGTCAGCGATTTCGGTAAAGTGCAGTGGCTTGCCGTGTCCGACCAGAACGAGATAGGCCTTATCGCGGATGCTCTTAGGGTTAACCTGCGGCCAGTTTAGTAAGCCCCAGTGCTTATCGAGGTTAGCCAAGTGCTTATTGATCTTGGTCAGGCTACTGAGCTCCTCGGCGCTAAGGTTGTGATCGGCCAGCTTTTTGTGTAAGTCCTGCAGGCGAACAGGCTTACCTATTTCGCGAACGGTCTGAATAGTAGCCTTAAGTAACTCATGTATCTTCTTGGCGTCGTACTTGCTGTTAAGGGCCAACACGGCACGCGTGTTATCGTCTTCGCTAACAACCAGTATGTCGGACGCAAGGCTGGCCAAGAACATAATATAGGCTTGATCGCCAAACTCTTTGGCGCCTAGGCTTTTGGCGACATCGGCGGCAGGTGCTACGCCACCCTCTTTTTCGATAAGCTCTACTAGGGCAACATTGGCAGCCTTAAGTTCATCGTGCTTGCTCGTAGAAAGCTTTTGGAGGGTAGATTTCTCGATTTGGCGAACGCGCTCACGGGTAATGTCAAAAGTCTGACCTATCTTTTCTAGGGTTTGGCGTTTCGCCAAGTCAAATCCAAAACGCTTAGCGATAACTTGGCGGTCGCGGTCGCGCTTTAAGTCAGCCAGGATGGCATTACTGGCTGCGCGGTAATCAAATGTAGTCTGGTTGGTCATGGGTCCTCTTATCTGTGGGGTAGATTGTTGTGATATGCTTAAATTATAAAACATGTGCTGTTTCGTGTCAACACTTTTATCAGAGAACTGTCAATTATGTGGCATTGCTCTTATGTTTATTATCCTACCAATGCAAGGTATAAGTCAATAGGCTTAATGGATATCATAATTTATGCTATACCGGTTATTGTAGGCTCTATTACTACTAAAGTTATCTGTTAAGACGAGCAGCGAGGGCAAATTGCATAAAATAGCGATCAAGAGCAGTAATAGTGGCCGTACTGGATTTTATATCATCTAGAATAGCTAGATATTGTTCCTTTGCGCGTAAGACTTCTTTTGTCTTGGCAGATTTATTATCAATGAGGGCTCGCGTTGTTGCATCAAATAGATCTATGGCACGATATTTTGCCGCCTGCAAATCGTCATTACTCCCACGCTGTTTAGCTGCGAACGACCTGCCAACTTCACTGTATATATTGCCCATTTGTTCAAAAATAGTTAGTGTGGCCCATTTTTCTTGATCTATAGTACGCAATGTATTCACTCTGATACCTTTGTTTTTACGAACGTACAGAATACTTGAGCTGAACTCGACCGCCCGACAACTCGTTGACTCGATCGAGTTTCAACTCTGCGTCAAAGTCTTCGGGCGCTATAAAGGACCTGCCCTTCCCGATAATATAGGGATTCACTGTAAGCTGGAGTTCATTCACAAGCTTTTGCTTGAAAAACTCAGAGCTTAGCTTTCCTCCACCAATGAGAAGCAACTTCTCTAGTCCCTTGTCTTCGATGTACTTCATGGCCTCTTCTGGGCTATACACAACAGAATAACCCTCTGGGGACACAAAGTCATAATCTCGCGTAACAATAACTTTATGTTCGCAATCTACATTATTAAAATTATAATCAGCGTAGCGTGTAGTGACCTGAGTATAGGTCTCGCGTCCCATAACGATATTATTCAGTTCTTTAGCTAGTACAAGAAACTCATCCCAGCCTTCAGATGGAAGCCAGTCTTCATCTCCATCCTCACGAGCGATATAGCCATTTGGCGAAATTGCCATGTCGAGTAGTACTTTCATATACTCAGTATACCAAAAAAGACGCCTTAACGTCTTTTAATCATACCAAAATGGAGAGCCATCGTGGGCTCTGTTGCAACCATAATTGCGAAACCCGCCCACCTCGCGGCGGTCGAGCTCGCGGGGTAGACGGGTTGTTGTGCGGATCAGACGGAAACTGCAGCAACAAGCTGCTCGTTGAGATCTGCCCAATCCTTAAGACCGAATGGAGTCATGCTGCCCCTGCCATCAGATGCGACCAGTGCGGTCTTCCATGCTTGATAGGCGCTCAGGGCGTCAGCGATCATCCGACGTCGCCTCTCGATGCCTAAGGGTCTCGTGTTGATGAGTTCTTGGGCGTAGGCGTAAAGCAGCTCGACCGTGTACTGAAGCGCATTGGTGTAGCCGTGACTTGCCCAGTGAACATACCTGGACATGATCTGGGCAATCGGGTCGTAACCCTCAGCATCATCTTTATTGGGAATAGTGACTGACGATGGTTCGCGCTGCTCACAGGTGAGCAAGACGGTTGCAGCAAGCTGCACCATGAACATGCCTAGCTCATCATCTTCCCTGAAAGAAAAATCCTTGAGTAACATAGTGGTCTCCTTATGGGCGGATCGGGTACGCAGTAAGACTGATTTGTAGATTATATAAGTTTTCATCAGATAAATCAACTAAAGCCGCTTTCGCGGCTTTAAACATAACCGGGATTGGAGGGCCACCGTAGAACTAATTGCAACTAAGTTTCGAGAGACATCATATTCTTAATACGGTCTAGAGTTTCCGTAGCATCATCTAAATCACCCGCCTCTGTGCTCTCGACATAGTCACCTAGTCGACCCAGTATGAACTCTGTTGCTACTGCAGTGATGTTAGAAACTCATCCAGTTCATGCTTAGTCTGTATATGTATAAAAGCTCCTGCATTTGCCCTTACACCTCTATCTAATATCTTTGGGCGTATGCGACGAGGAAAGCGCCATATTATTTTTATTAAGTACGGAATAATTAATATCTCGGGACAGTTTGCTGGCAATCCAGGGCGAGATTTAAAAAGGTATCTCCAGTTACGTCGAGCGACACGAAAGTAAGCGACTCGTCTAGGAACATCTAGAAATACTGTTACGTCTGCCACATTCATAACGTCGTAAGAAACTCCATCAATCACCCATGCTTTTTTGGCGATTAGAGATGCTATTTCTTTTTTTATTTCATCATTTGTCGCCTTTTGCCATTTTTCTTTATAGACTATTGTGTCCAATCCAAAGTAAGGGAGATCTCGTGAGTTACCAATCTTTCTCGCCAAAGTTGACTTACCCGAACCTGCATTGCCAGTTACTAATATCTTCATGAGTTTATAATACCAAAAAAGACGCTATCGCGTTTTTAAAGCATAACCAAATTGGAGGGCCATAGTGCAGACTATTGCAACCGAATTGATAGCAAAACGCCTCGCCGACCCCGAAGGGCCGGTGAGGGCGCTTGTTGGGTGAGCAAGGCGGGAAGGTCAGGCAGCCGCGGAGGCCGGCTGCCTGGGCGGGAAGCTCGACGGGCGCCGGCAGCGCATGATGTGGATGCCAGCGTCCCACGAACGAGCCTCGACGATCAGACCCGTCACCTTCTGTGTCTTGTTGATGAGCCAGGTGGTGACTGCCTCCTTGTCCTTCGGGTCCGGGATGGTCTCCCCCTCGAAGTGGACGCAGGTGGTGAAGCCGGTCTCACGATTGGTGAAGCCGGCGATGTCGGTGTGCTGATGGGTGCCGTGGGTCTTGGCGAAGATGACGATCGCTGGGGAACCGTCGAGAACGACGAGTCGGGCAAGATTCATGGTTGCTCCTGTTGGTGCGAAGGATTACGCGGGCGCGCTCTCCTGATGGACGATAGTCAGTATCTTATCATAAATAGTTATAGATGTCAATTAAATTATCTTTACGGGCTTTGCTACTTCTCTACAAAACCCAGAAGCACTAGAAGTTCATGGAAATCTGGAATAAGGTTCTGTTTATCGTAGCACTCTTGTGCTGTTACCCAAGCTACCTCTGCGTGTTCTTTTGGCTCTGGAGTAATCGTAAATGGTTCCGTTGCTTTATTCGATAAGTTACGAATGTGTAAGGGCGCTCCACTGGACCAAAATCAAACTCGCCAAGATGCTCCAGCTGACCAACATTGGCCTGATAGCCTGTCTCTTCAAAAAGCTCCCTAAGCATTGCTTCCTGATCAGACTCACCAGGCTCTGCTTTGCCAGCTGGCAAACCCCAAGTATCACCTGCCGACTTATGCGGATGACGCAATAAGATTGGGAACTTGTCGTCATATTCTAAAAAACATCCTGTAATTCTCATGGACTTAGTATAACAAAAAAGACGCTTACGCGTCCTTGAGTCTATTTTAATCAGTTACAGATTTTATTTGATTTTGCAGCATACGCGCCAACTCATTTTCGTGACGCAAAAGATCTTCAGGTAAAACGAGAGATACTAATGGCACTAGGTGCGAACTTCATTCTTAAAGATCAGAAACTAAGTCTTGAACCTCATAAGTGGCTTATTCCCATAAAAGAAGAATACCCGGCACTCGAGGCCGAGTACCTCCATGCAAGAACTAAAGAAAATCCTTTGCCAAGCGATTTTTCGAGCATAAATGAATCTTGGAGGGCCAAGCGGGATTCGAACTGCCCGCTTACGTAGGTCTACGGTTTAGTAAAGCTGTACTCCATGTACTTGTTCCAGATTGGGGCGGCGCCAGTGATGCCGTCCACCCCGTTGCCCATGGGGCGGTTATCGTTATTCCCCACCCAGACGATGGTGACGGTGTTTTTACTAAAGCCGGCCGTCCAGTTATCACGAAAGTCATTAGTGGTGCCGGTTTTGACGGCAGTGAACTGACTAGTATTGAGAGGAGAGCTAGCGCCAAATATTTCGCTGCGAGTGGCGTTGTCGCTTAGTATGCTAGTGAGCATCAGTACGGCGTTACGGTCGGCAACTTGCTCGGTAGGCAGGGCACTGGGCACCGTAATATCTTTTCGGTAGCGATCGCTGACCTGCAATATCGCTCGTGGCTTAGAGCGCACTCCTTCGCGAGCAAAAGTACCATAGACCGCTGCCATATCTATCATAGATACTTCTCCACCGCCAAGCACCAGGCTGGCTCCATAACGTTCAGGCTGCTGAAGTGAGGTAATACCCAGTTTGTAGGCCTGGTCGAGAGCACCTTGAAGGCCAACATACTGCATTACCCGCACGGCAGGAATATTAAGTGAGTTCGATAATGCTCGGCGCAGGGTTACCTTGCCGCGAAATTTTAAGTCATAGTTTTGCGGGGTATAGGCCGGCCCAACCGCTTGCGGGATGGTAAGCGGCGTATCATCGACTTCTGTTTTATCGTTCCAGCCTTTTTGGAAGGCCGCCACGTAGACAAGTGGCTTAAAGCTTGATCCAGGTTGGCGTAGCGAGGTGGTAACGTTTACCGTTCCAAATTGGCTATTATAGTAATCGGTACTACCGACCATTGCCAGAATGTCGCCGGTTACGGGGCTTGTAGAGATAAGGGCGCCGTTACTAACGCTACGACTAGCTAGGCTGTTGACTTGCTCGGTGACGATGCGCTGAGCTTCTTCATGCTTCGTGATATCTAGAGTGGTTTTGACGGTCAGTCCGCCACGATCAACAAGGTCATCGCCGTAGGTGGCGCGTAGTTGGTTAAGGACGTAGAACACAAAGTGTGGTGCTTTGATGTTGCGGCTGCGTGGCTGTATCGTTGGATCTTCGGCGCGAGCCTGGTTAAGCTGCTCATCGGTAATAAAATCGTTGCTGCGCATCTGGTTTAAAATATAATTGCGTCGATCAATGGCGGCTTTTCTATTGATAATCGGATCAAAGCGGCTTGGCCCCAATGGTAGCCCAGCCAGGAGGGCTGCCTCACCAATAGTAAGCTCTGTAGCCGACTTGCCAAAGTACTGTTGTGAAGCCTGATCTATGCCGTAGGCGTTACCGCCGTAGTAAATACCATTGAGGTACATTTCCATGATATCTTGCTTGTTAAAGCGGCGCTCGAGTTCGGTAGCTAGCACTATTTCTTGACCTTTGCGAAGCAGGCTACGGGTAGGTTCTAGTACGGTGCTCTTAATAAGTTGCTGCGTAATGGTCGACCCGCCCTCTTTGGTAGCACCAGCCGATGCATTTTTGTAAAGAGCCCGGCTGATACCTCGCCATGACACACCAGAATGTTTATAGAACTCTGGGTCCTCGGAAGCCAATGTTGCAAAAACCATTTTCTCGGGTATTTGGTCGTATTTGATGATAGTGCGATTAGACGAATCGCTACTTTGGTAGAGCTTGATGCCATTGCGATCGGTTATCGTGATGCCAGTGGTCTTGTTGTTAAGTAGTACATCTGAGCTTTCTAGGTCCTTGCCGTAAAGTGTTAGAGTCGTGGCATAAAAGACGCCAGCCGTAGCAGCTAGAGCCGCCCCCATAGCCAAAAACGCAAAGAAGGCAATCTTGGCAGCATTACGTAGGCGCAAGTGACGACCGATTGCATCGGCCGCCGTAAGCAGATCCTCCCCGGCGGCTCGAAGATAATCGCGTAGTTTGTCCATTGCCTATGACTTCTTGGTTGGTTTTTTGGTGGTAGGCTTCTTTTTGGCAGTAGTCTTCTTTTTAGCTACTTTTTTGAGTGCGACTTTCTTTCTACCAAACTTTTTCTTATCGGGCGCTGCGGCTATAATCGCCTGGCACTCCTCGAGTGTTAAGGTATCTGGCTCTTTATCTTTAGGTATCTTAGCGTTCTTGGTGCCGTCGGTTATGTACGGGCCGTAACGGCCATTCAGTACGCTGATCCCCTCTTTTTCGAAGGTCTGGATGTGTTTGGCGGCATCAGCAGCTCGCTTTTCGGCGATGAGGTTACGTGAAGTTTCTTCATCGATGGTGTGCGGATCCTCATCCTTAATACTGACGTAGATTTTGCCGACTTGGACGTATGGGCCAAAGCGACCAATGCTAGCTTTAATTTCTTCTCCAGCCTCGGTGTTACCAACTACGCGCGGTAGCTGGAACATCTTAAGTGCCTGCTCGAGCGTTACGTTATCGATGGTGGCGCCGGCTGGCATTGGCGCAAAGACCGGCTTAACTTCATCGGTAGCCTGGCCAATCTGGAGCATTGGTCCGAAACGACCAAAACGGGCAACTATCGGTCGACCACTCTTTTGGTCGGTACCGATCTGGCGGGTCTGGGCGACTTCGCTGCGATCGATATCGGCGGCGGCAAGTACATCTTTATGGAAAGGATCATAAAAGTCGCGGAGTACCTTTGTCCACTTTTGCTTGCCGTCGGCAATGGTGTCAAAGTCGGCCTCGACCTTGGCCGTAAAGTCGTAATCTATAACTTCGGGAAAATGTTTTACGAGGAAGTCGGTAACAATGTCGGCAGCGGCAGTAGGTACGAGTTTGCCCTTATCGGCACCCGTAATAGAGGTAATAATCTCCTCCTTAACGACTCCTTCGGCCAATGCTAGAACCGTGGTTTTGCGCTCAACTCCTTCGACTTCGCGTTTTTCGACATACTCTCGTGCCTGTATGGTGCTAATGGTTGGCGCGTAGGTACTTGGGCGGCCGATGCCCAGATCTTCTAGGGCTTTAACCAGCGCAGCTTCGCTATAACGGCCTTTGCCGCGACTAAAGGTTTGGGTAGCCAAAATCTTGTTAGAGGTCAGTACGTCCCCAACTGTGGTGGCTGGCACAATACTGTCTTCATCGCTGCGGCCCATTACTTTAAGGAAGCCATCAAAGAGCAGGACCTCGCCCTCGGCCTTAAAGAGCGTTTTGGGTTTGTCGGCTTCAATACTTACAATGGTCTTTTCGAGCTTGGCCGGCACCATTTGGCTGGCCATGGTGCGCGACCATATCAAGCGATAGAGTTTGCGCTGTAGTTCATCAGCACCGGCCTCGCTCTTGCTTACATCAGTTGGTCGAATGGCCTCGTGAGCTTCTTGAGCACCAGCTTTCTTGGTCTTAAAGGTTCGTGGCTGGTAGTAATTGTCACCAAACTGGTCGGTGATGTAGCCCTTCATGGCACCCAGGGCACTACTGCTAAGGTTAAGTGAGTCAGTACGCATGTAAGTAATGTGGCCGGCCTCATACAGGCGCTGGGCCAGGCTCATGGTGGTTTTAGGGCTCAGGCCCAGACGGCGGCTGGCTTCTTGTTGCAGGCTGCTGGTAGTAAATGGCACGCCAGGGTTGCGAGTGGCTGGCTTGGTACTAATGTCGGCCACGGTAAATACAGAGTTTGCCAACCCCTCCAACAGTTTCTGGGCATCTTCCTTGGTTTTGGCTTTATCAGCGCCCTCGGCTGGCAGCGTTTCACCACTCTTGGTAGTAAAGTCGGCGGTTAGTTTATAACTTTCTTCGGCTTCAAAGGCTTTGATTTCGCGTTCACGCTCGACTATAAGGCGGACGGCGACACTTTGAACCCGACCAGCACTCAGGCCCGGTCGAACTTTTCGCCATAGCACTGGGCTGAGCTCGTAGCCAACGAGTCGATCTAAGATGCGACGGGCTTGCTGGGCATCGACTAGCTTCTCGTCGATGTCTCGGGGGTTCTCGATTGCCGCCAGAATTGCTGGTTTGGTAATTTCGTGGAACACAATGCGCTTGGTATTGGCAGATTTAAGCCCCAACGCTTCGCGCAGATGCCAGGCGATGGCTTCTCCTTCGCGGTCTTCATCGGAGGCTAACCAGACGGTGTCGGCGGCCTTGGCTTGGCGTTTGAGTTCGGCGACAATCTTCTTTTTATCACTACTTACTTCATAATTAGGGGCAAAATCATTTTCTATATCAACGCTCATTCCCTTTTTAGGTAAATCGCGGATGTGCCCCATACTGCTAGTTACGATGTAATCGTTACCTAAATAGCCCGAGATGGTTCGGGCTTTGGCGGGACTCTCAACTATTACTAAATTCTTAGCCATATATAAATGATATCACTCGCAGTACATTACAGCACCAATCAAAAGCGCGCAAGTCTGTAATCATTACAGAATAAATATACCGAATGATATCATTTGGTATATTTATTAAAAAAGTAGCTCGACCTCAATGTATAATGAGTACAAGAAAAATATCTGGCGAGTCATAAAGCTCCTTAAGCATCTACACAAGCGCATGATCGGCACCGCACGGCATGTCGACGAGATTATCGTTATTAAGCGCGGCAAGGTCGTAGAGCGTGAGAATCATACGTCCTTGCCCCAAAGCGACGGATCCTATGCCAAACTCTATAGTATGCAGAGTAGGCTTTAGCGGCGTAACACCCAGGTACCGGCCCCAAGGTTATGAATCTTGCCGCTAATCTCCATAAGGGTGATGAGGTTGGCAAATTCGGCTGCCGAAAAACCCGATCGCGCAATTAACTCCTCGCTGTGGCCAATTCCCTCCCTCATGAGGTCTATCAAAATACCTTCTTCGCGACTGGCCGCCTTGATTGGCTTAAGGTTTATACCGGACTTAAAGCCGAGCTCGGCCAGTACATCGCTGGCACTAGTAACAACTTTGGCACCCTGGCGGAGTAAATTATTAGTGCCGGCCGAACGTTTGCTGGTTATGTTGCCCGGTACAGCCATAACTATTTTGTTTTGCTCCTGCGCAAAGCGAACGGTGTGGCCGGTGCCGCTTTCTTCGTTGGCCTCGGTAATCAAGATTGCGTCGCTTAAACCACTAACTATACGATTACGCGCGATAAAGTTTTGACGAAAAGCCTCAACACCGATGCTGTATTCGCTGACGATAGCCCCGTTATACTCTAGGATCTTCTTAGCAAGGTTGCGATTATCTTTGGGATAAATCTTGTCCATTCCCCTGGCTTGGACGGCTACTACGGTTGCCCCTTGGGCAGTAGCAGCTTCGTGAGCAATAGCGTCGATACCGAGCGCCAGGCCGCTGACGATAATAGCGCCGGCTGCAGCCAACTCAGAGGCTAACTGATATGTTACCTGGCGGCCATATTCGGTGGGATAGCGAGTGCCAACAATTGCCACCCAGGGGGTGTCGCTATCGGCCAGTAAAGCTTTATCCCCAACCAGGTACAACTGATTGGGCGGGCTGGCAATATGACGTAGTCTATCTGGGTAAGCAGAAGCGCTATACTTGATGTTTTGGATATTCATTATAAAAAGTATTGACATTAATAACATGGTGTGCTACTATAATTCTCGTACTCAATTTTTCATACAAGAAATAACGCAGTATGTTCTTTATAGCAAATAGATATTAACTATTTCTTAACTTTTTAAAGATTTTAGCCAATCTGCTTGGCACGCACCTGAATGCACCCTCCTTTAGGCCAGTGACGAGCAGATTAGCCCCTTGGATACCCGGCCTATTTTATTACTGGTCGCGAAAATGCACTTTGTGTACGGTATCGAAGGGTGTAATAAAACACCGAGTAACCACCTGCTCGGTGTTTTATTTTATCTAAATAGTGCTATTATCAAAACATACGATTCGTCGAGCATGAGGTAACTACCATGTCCCGTTACACCCCGCCTAATCCGAAGCAATTTGCCAGTGAGCTGCCAAAGGGGGTATCAAAGCGCTGGAGTGTGCTCTGGAACGTCTTGTTGACGCTTGTAGCCCTGCTAATTTTCGGGATGATAGCCTGGAACAAGTGGCTTGGTATCCCAATCATGGTGTTCGTGCCGGCGATCTACTTCTGCTTCATTAAGGAAGATGCTGCACGTCGCTCAGAGCACAAAGCTCCGAGGCCCAACCTCAAGCACCAGCTCAGGGTGATCCTGATGGCCTGCTTGGCAGTATCGTTCATCCATGTACTCTGATTCATTTCCAGTCCACTTGTCCCGCTAAAGAGTTCCGGAAGGGACCGCTTCGGCGGGACCTTTCATGTAAAGTTACATTATACAAAGTATAGGATTCTCGCACTAACCTAATAGTTGCTTGGAATACTCTTCTGGTGATTCGAGGTAGCTGGTGAGTTCATCAACTGATTCATTAATGAGCCCCGGGAGCTTGGTTTGCTCGTCTTTACTAAACTTTTGTAAAACGAACTTAATGCTCGGTACATGCGTTCGTAGTTCTTCGTTTGCGACGCCAATGCGGAAGCGCACTGCCGAATCACCAGTATGATGCTGAATTGATTTAATGCCGTTATGGCCGGCACTACTACCGCCGATTCTAACACGGAGTTTGCCAAAGACTAGATCGATGTCATCCTGGACAATGATGGTGTCTTCCGGTGATATTTTATAAAAACGCTGCAAGGCACCAACGGCTTGGCCCGACTCGTTCATAAAGGTTACAGGCTTAGCCAGAATGATTTTTTCGCTGTTAATCTCGATATCGGTGATGACGCTTTTGAGGTTCTTGTTGGTTCTCCAGTCACCGCCGTTGAACTTGGTGGATAAGGAGTTAATCACTAAAAACCCGATGTTGTGGCGGGTGTGTACGTATTCTCTTCCAGGGTTTCCGAGACCGACAATCAACTTCATATTAGTCCATCCAGCTAGCTTTTTCTTTGTGCTTATCTTTAAATGTAAACTTTATTGCTGTTCCCGTAAAGTCGTAAGTTTTGCGAATCTCGTTTTCCATGTAGCGCTTATAACTCCAGTGCAGGAACTCAACATGCGAGCCAAACACCAGGAACTCTGGTGGATTAGTGGAAGTTTGAGTGATGTAGTTAAGTTTAGGGTGGCGGTTTTTAAGTCCGGCTGGCGGATGACTGTTGGCAACTTTGCGCAGCCAAGTATTAAGTTCGGTGGTCGGAATCTTGCGGTTGCGTCGCTCAGCGATCTCCAGGGCCAACTCAAAGAGCTTGGTGACGTTGAGACCCTGAGTGGCTGAGGTAAAGACCACCGGAGCCCAGGTAAGAAAGTCGAACTCTCGGTACAAGCGGCGCAGGATGCGAGCCTGGGTTTTATCCTCGGCATCAACCGTGTCCCATTTGTTAACGACGATTATTAAGCCTTTGGCGGCTTCCATGATTTGGCCTGCAATGTGTAAGTCTTGGCTGGTACCGAGCTCGGTGGCGTCCAGGACCAGTAGGCAGATATCGGCATTGTTGGCAGCGGCTAGCGTGCGGTAGCTACTGAACTTCTCTATCCCCTGCTCGATCTTGCCACGGCGGCGCAAACCGGCCGTATCACTGATGATAATTTTGCGTCCGTGGTAGACAATCTCGGACTCGTTAACATCGCGGGTAGTTCCCTGGATCTCGCTAACGATGGCTTTTTGCTTGCCGACCATACTGTTGAGTAGGCTGGACTTGCCAACGTTTGGGCGGCCTAACAGTGCTAGGCGGATGCTGTTGTCAGCCTTCTTCTTGGGCGTCTTTTTAGGGATGTTGGCTACGATGACGTCTAGTAGATCACCGGTACCAGTACCATGAATAGCAGAAACTTCGATGGGTTCTCCCAGACCTAGGCGGATAAAGTCATCAGCCACGCCACGCTGGGCGGTATCGGATTTAGTAAGTGCTAAAACAACCTTTTTCCCGGTTTTAAGGGCTAGTTTGGCAGCCCGACGGTCTTCGTCGGTAATCATAATACCGGCGTCGGCGGCTAGCACGATCATATCGGCACTGGCGGCAACCTCACCAATCTGATCAATAATATCAGCTTCCAGCTCGTCGGTAGCTTTAGTGAGCCCGGCAGTGTCTGCTAATAGGAATGGCACGCCGTTCCAGATCATCTCATGTTGGTTGGTGTCACGAGTGGTGCCGGGCGAGTCGTGCATAACGGCTTGGCGACGACCAATAAGCCTGTTAAACAGGGTGGATTTGCCAACGTTGGCGCGGCCGATAATTGCGACGATTGGGAGCATGTAAAATTCCGTTAGTTAGTTGTATGCCAGCTATAGCTGCTAGTTACCCAGTCTAGTAGCCGCGTAGTTTCGCCAAATCGGTCGTAGCTACCGAGCATTACGGTGATGATACTGCGGCCGTTAACGGTACTGAGGGCTACCAAGCATTGACCTGCGACAGGCGTGTAGCCAGTTTTTAGGCCTTGTACGCGCGCGCCGTCCAGCAGATCGTTGGTGGTGTTGAGCGTATAGATTCTGCCCTGTCCGCTGGTAACCTTCATGGTCTTGGTGGCTGTTAGCTCGGCAAAGGTTTTATTGTAGAGCCCGAGGCGTGCCAATGTGGCAAGATCTTTGGCACTGGCCTGGTTGCCGACATCCTGTAAGCCACTTGCGCTGGCAAAGGTGGCGCTAGTCATGCCCCACTCCTTGGCAATGGTATTCATTTTACCATAAAACTTCTCTTTTGTCCCGCTATCGTAGATTGCTAGGGCGTCGGCGGCATCATTATGGCTGGCGATTAGCGAGGCGGCTACTAAATCTTTGACGCTCATCGTATCACCAGGCACCAGCCCTGCTAGGGCGTCGCCAGGTTTATAGGATGCTAATTGCGGGATTGTAACTTGCTCATCAATCTGGTGATCGCGCAAAATAGCCAACACGCTCATCATCTTAGTTAACGAGGCAATGGCTCGTGGTTGTTCGGCATTCTTTTGGTACAGAACGGTGCCGGTGGTGGCATCAATAACGTAGACTGCAGCAGCGTAAACGTTGGGTTGATCGGCAGATCGTAGAACCGGTACTGGCGTACTCGGAGCAGCCTGGACTACCTGAGCCGTTGGTGGCTTCTGGGAATTAACAAGGTTAGCTGGCGCCGTAAGGCCTAGCATGGTCATAACGGCAATCGCAATCAGGGCCAGATTCATAACACGTCCCTGCGGCCGATTTCGCGATACTCGCCGGTTTTAAGCATGCCCAGCGTTAACTTGCCTACTTTGCTGCGATGCAGGCGGTCTAAGTCGTAGCCAAGGGCCTCAAAAGTGCGCCTAATCTGCCGATTGCGGCCCTCATGAATCTTAATAAGCCAATCTCGACCTTTACCACTAACCTCGAGCTTACTGAGGCCGTCTTCGAGCTCAATGCCCGCCTCGAGAGCCTGCTGGTCTTGAGGGCGCAGCATCCGTGGTAGCTGTGCTTCATATTGCTTGACGACCTGGTGCGAGGGGTGCGTAACTGCTTGTATGAGGTCGCCATCATTACTCATAATCAGGAGCCCTGAGGTATCTTTATCTAATCTTCCCACATACGTAAGATGTTGTAGCTCCTCCGGTAGCAGGTTATATACGGTCTGGACATTCCCTTGCTGGACCTTGCTACAGATTGTCTTGATCGGCTTATTGAGCATAATCGTGGTAGTCTTGAGCTGCTTAAGGGGTGCACCATCAAGTTCAATGATGTCTGACTCGATAAACAGCTGGCCAATCTCGGGGATTTTACTATTTACCGTTACCCGGCCAGCAGAAATAGCCGTATCGGCGCTCCTTCGGCTGAGCTCCGTATGCTTAGCCAAAAACTGATTTAAACGCATAGAATGTCCTTATACTTGAGGTTGGGCTGGTGGCGTTGGTTCGGCAGGTGCCGGAGTTGGTTCGACCGGAGCTACAGGTACAACTGGAGCGGGCTGTTGATCAATTACGGGGCTTACGGGGGTGATGGTGGTACCTTGGGCGGCGGCAGCACCATCGGCCAAGGTCTGAGTGACGGCAGCAGCTAGATCATCAAGACTAACCTGGGATTTTACAAAATAGCGATTAACGCCCAGCGCTTCACCGCGCTTACGATAATCGTCTTGGCCCAGGGCGGTCATCATAATTATGCAGGTATGCTCGGTTTGGGGTGTCTGGCGTAACATATCCAGGACGTCAAAGCCGTCGATCTTGGGCATCATGGCGTCGAGGATAATCATGTCCGGCAGCTCCTTAAGCGCCAATGCCAATCCAGCCTCACCGTCACTAGCCGCTAGGACACTGTGCCCGTCAGCTTCTAGGCGACTAGAGTAAATAGTTTGCAAGTCGACGTCATCTTCTACCAATAGTATTTTAGCCACATGTGTTCCTGATTTACTTCTTCTTTATCATATCAAGCATAAGCGCGGTGTGCAATAATTTGACACGCATAAGCATTATAAGTATAAATAAACCATAAGATAAAATAAAGGATACATCATAATGGCTGCAGTCAAAGTGAAAAAACCAATATCAAAAAAACTTAAAGCAGGTCAAAAGAAAAGCGTTAATAAGTGGTTAATCTTCGGCGGTGTTGTCGCAGTAGCTATTGTGGGAGCGCTTGTGGTCCGCTTTAGTAGCGCTAGCAGATACACGTTCGTTAACGGCATTAGCAGAATGTCGTACCTTAATGGCTCAACACCAGTTGCTAGGTCTGGGGGTGTTAGCTATAAGCCCATTCTCATAAACCTGAGCTTAATGACACTAGCCAGCAAAGCCCAGCTTTCAAGAGCGTCTACAGTTTGCTCTCATTTTAAGATTCTAGAGCGTACCAGTGAAAGTATTAATATTCAGCAGGTCGACCGAAATGGCTACGGCAGAAACAGTGGTTCTAAGTCTTTGCATGGGTTAAGAGCCGGAACTACTG
>Ga0105044_10001880_pt1 | contig 28435 bp, 25 predicted proteins | sample MAT01_FD_78092 | JGI IMG/M metagenome (GOLD analysis project Ga0105044, IMG submission 78092) | Freshwater microbial communities from Lake Fryxell liftoff mats and glacier meltwater in Antarctica - MAT-01 | ecosystem: Environmental > Aquatic > Freshwater > Ice > Liftoff microbial mat | place... | reverse complement strand
TCTCGATCGGTTCAAGGTGGTGAACGACAGCCTCGGCCACGCCGCCGGTGACCTTCTGCTCGTGCGCTTCGCCGGCCGCCTGTCGAACCTCGTGCGCCCCGACGACTTCGTCGGCCACTTCGGGGCCGACGGGTTCATCGTGATCCTCGAGGGCGTCGGTGATCGCGAGGACGTGCGCTTCGTGACCCACCGGCTCGAAGTCGCGCTGGGTGAGCCGTTCGCGCTCGAGGAGAACGAGGTCTACGTGTCCGCCAGCGTCGGCGTGGCCATCTGCAGCGATGTCGACGGGGTCACCGACTCCGGCGACGAGCTCATCCAGCACGCCGACGCAGCGATGTTCCGGGCCAAGGAGCTCGGGCGCGGTCGGATGGAGATCTTCGACCGCGCCATGCGCCGGCGAGCCAGCGAGCGGCTCCGGATCGACCGCGACCTGCGCACGGCGATCGACCGGGGCGAGTTCGAGGTCCACTACCAGCCCGAGATCGACCTCGCGTCGGGCGCGGTCGTCGGTGTCGAGGCACTGCTGCGCTGGAACCACCCGGCGCTCGGCCTGCTCCTCCCGGAGGACTTCCTCGACGTGGCCGAGGACACCGGCGTCATCGTCTCGATCGGCACCTGGGTGCTCGAGCAGGCCCTCGCCCAGGCCCACGCCTGGGCGAGCGCGGCGCCCGACGAACCCGTCCTGACGCTCGCCGTCAACCTGTCGGGCCGTCAGCTCAACAGCCCGGGCCTCGCCGCGCAGATCAGTGGGGTCCTCACCCGCTTCGACTGGCCGGCTGACCGGCTGGTCGTCGAGCTCGACGAGGGCGTGCTCACCGACGACCACGAAGCCACCCTCGAGGTGCTCACCCAGTTGCGCGAGGTCGGGGTGAAGATCGCCATCGACGACTTCGGCACCGGGTTCTCGTCGCTGAGCTACCTCCACCGGTTCCCCGTCGACATCGTCAAGATCGACCAGTCGTTCGTGGTCAACATCGAGGCCGACGGCACCGGCTCACCCGTCGTCACCGCCATCGTCCACATGGCGCACGCCCTCGACATCGTGGCGGCGGCCGAAGGCGTGGAGGAGGCCCAGCAGCTTGCTGGCCTGCGCGAGCTCGGCTGCGACCGAGCCCAGGGATTCCTGTTCAGCGGCGCGCTCCCGGCGGGCTCGCTCCATGACCTCTTGCTCGAGCGCGCCACATGGTGACCTCGCCCCGCCCACCCGATGCCGGCGAGCCGACGGTCACCACGATCGAGGACCGGCTGGCGATCGACGGCGCGCTGCTGATGATCGCCCCGGTCGCCGTCTACGGCGTGGACCTCGACGGTCGCGTCTGCTTCTGGAACGACGCCGCCGAGGAGCTGTTCGGCTGGGCCGCGGACGAGATCCTCGGTGGGATCGCTCCCTTCATGCCCGACGACGCGACCGCAGAGTCCCTCGCCCGCATGGCACGGGTGCTCGCCGGCGAGGTGATCCCCGAGTCCGAGTTCTCCCCGCTGCACAAGGACGGACACCACCTCCACCTGGTCACATCGAGCTCGGTGCTGCGCGACGCCGACGGCCGGCCGGTCGCCATCGTGGCGTTCGCCCGCGATGCCACCGCGCAGCAGGCCACGAAGGAGGCGCTCGAAGCGGCCGAGCACAAGTGGCGCGCCCTGGCCTCGCGTACCGCCGACACGATCACCATCGCCGACGAATCCGGCCGCATCGTCGAGACCGTCGTCGGGACGGAGGAGATGCTGGGCTACCCGCTGAGCTGGTGGAGGGGCGAGGTCGGCTTCGAGGCCCTCCACCCAGACGACCTCGCACGCGCCCAGCAGATCTGGGACGCGCTCGTCGGCGCCCCCGGCCACGGGACCCGAGCCACGTTCCGGCTCCGGCACCGGGGGGGTCACTACGAGCAGATCGAGTTCACCGGCACCAACCTCCTCGACGACCCGCTGGTCAACGGCATCGTCGTCACCAACCGGGCGGTTTCGCCCACCAGACAGGCCGAGGCTCTCCTGGCCGACGAGGCCCGGATCTTCGAACTGATCGCCCGCGACGCACCGCTCGACGACGTCTTCGCCGAGATCGCCACCATGCTCGAGTACCACACGGGCGGAGCCGCGGGTCTGTTCCTGATGGACGACGACGCCCTGGGTGTCCGCGTCGTCGCTCCGGGATCGATCCCGACGGTCCTCCTCTCACCCATCGCCCGGCTGGTCGAAGCCATCGGCACCGAGCTCGCCGGCAACGAGCCGACGGACCTCGTGGCGGTCGAGGACTTCGAGACGGACCCCCGCACCCGACGCGCTGCGCCCGAGCTTGCCCGACTCGGGTTCCGTGCCGGGTGGGGTCTGGCCCTGCTCGACAGCCGCACCGGACGGCTCTCGGGCTTCATCGCCGCGCTCCTCCCCGATCCCCGGCTGCCCACCGAACACGAACGCAAGGTCGTCGCCCTCGCCGATCACCTGGGAGCCATCGCCATCGGACGGGACCGTTGGCAGCGCGAGCTGCGAGAGCAGGCGCTCTACGACACGCTCACGGGCCTCCCCAACCGGTCCCTGATCTTCCAGACGCTGGCAGACTCGCTGACCCGGTCGCGTCGCGAGCGATCCCCCGTCACCGTGCTGGTCCTGGACCTCGACCGGTTCAAGTACATCAACGACAGCCTTGGCCACGCCGCCGGCGATGACCTCATCACCCTCGTCGCCGAGCGGCTGCGCACCGTGCTGCGGGCCACCGATCTCGTGGGCCGCATGAGCGCGGACGAGTTCGTGGTCATCTTCGGCGACGGGGCCGGGTTGGCCGAAGCCGAGCTCGCTGCGGCCCGGTTCCGTCAGGTCATGGATCACCCGTTCCGTCTCGACGAGCACGAGGTCTTCCTCACCGCCAGCGTGGGGATCGCCTCGTCGATCACCGGGCGCGAGGACGCCGACGCGCTGCTCCAGCACGCCGACTCGGCGATGTTCCGGGCCAAGGAACTGGGTCGCGATCGGGTGGTGGTGTACGACGAGGGGCTCCGCGCCCGCGCCCTCGACCGCCTGGCTCTCGACCGCGACCTGCGCGTCGCCCTCGACCGCGACCAGCTCGTCCTGCACTACCAACCCGAGGTCAGCTGCGCCACGGGCGAGATCGTCGGCGCCGAGGCCCTGGTGCGCTGGGAGCACCCCGACCGCGGCCTCATCGCGCCCGACGGGTTCATCGCCGTGGCCGAGGAGACCGGCGTCATCGTCCCCATCGGACACTGGGTGCTGGACGAAGCGGTGCGCCAGGCCCGGGTCTGGACCGACGCCCATCCCGAGCGCAGCCCGTTCTCGGTGAGCGTCAACCTCTCGGCCCGCCAACTCATCAACCGCAGTCTGGTCGACACCGTCGCCTTCGTGCTGACCCGCTACGACTGGCCGCCGTCGCTGCTCACCCTCGAGCTCACCGAGAGCATCCTCATCGAGGACCGCGATGCCACGCTCTACGTCCTCAACCGGCTGCGGATGCTCGGCGTCCGCCTGGCGATCGACGACTTCGGCACGGGCTTCGCCTCGCTCGACTACCTCCACCGCCTGCACGTCGACACCGTGAAGATCGACCGCTCGTTCGTCACGCCGATCGACGAGAACGGGCTCGAATCACCGGTCGCCACGGCGATGGTGCACATGGCCAAGGCCTTCGACCTGGTGGTCACGGCCGAGGGCGTCGAGAACGAGCGCCAGTTCAGCGGGATGCGCCGCCTCGGATGCGACTCCGTGCAGGGGTACCTCTTCTCCCGGCCGATCCCCGCAGCCGAGTTCGAGGTGCTGCTGGCCGAGAACCGCTCGTGGTGAGGTCGGCTCAGCCGAGCAACGTGGGCAACCGGAAGAACAGCGACTGGAGCTGGAGGCGCTCGTTCGGGTTGCGGATGAGCGCCTCGTTCAGCGCCCCGAGCGCGTCGATGGCATCGATGTACTCGCCGGGGCGCTCGCTCGCCACCGCCGCGTCGCGGTAGCGCCGCGCCAGGATCGCCAGGCCGAACCGCAACTCGTCGGTGCGCAGCCGGCGCATCTCGCGCTTGTGGTGGTCGAGAAGGATCTTGCGACCCGAGCCCCGCTCGCCGTAGAGCTCGACCCGCGCCTCCAGCGCCGCCAGCTCCGCGGCGTGGCGCACCTTGAGCGGCTCGGTGGCGTCGTCGATCATCGCCAGGAGGTTGTCGACCTGCGCTACCACGGTGTGGCCCCGACCGTCGACCTGCGAAGGGACGTCGAACCACGCCTGGCGCCGCAGGGCGAGGCGTGGGTCGTTCGCCAGCAGCTCGGCCCGGCGCAGATCCCCGGCGGCCGCAGCGACGGCCTCGGCCGCGACCTCGGCCGCGACCCCGGTGGCGACGAGGTGCTCGATGATGTCGGAGTCCGGCACCGGCCCGAGGTCGATCTGCACGCAACGCGACGCGATGGTGATGAGATCCGACGGGATGTCGTCCGCGAGGATGATGAAGAAGGTGCCGGGGGGCGGTTCTTCGATGGTCTTGAGCAGGATGGGCCCGACCGAGTCGATGACCAGGTGGAACTCGTCCAGCACCAGGACCTTGCGGTCGCTCTCGACCGGCTTGCGGTTGGCGAGGTCGCGGACCGAGCGGGCCTCGTCGGCTCGGATCGATGCGCCCTCCCGCTCGATGATCACGAGGTCGGGGTGCCGCTCGGTGAGCGCCAGCTGCACGTGACGGTCCCGGTCCTCGGCCGTCTCGCCCACCGCGCTCAGCAGGGCACCGGCGAAGGCCCGCGCCAGCGCCCGCTTGCCCGATCCGCTCGGTCCGACCAGGAGGTAGGCGTGGACGGGAGCCGCGACCGCGGCGCGCAGCTCGGCGACGGCGCGCTCCTGGCCGACGATCCCCGCCCACGGATCGAGCTCGGTGGTGTCGGTCTTCGCGCTCATCATCGTCCTCCGGACGCGGGGTTGTTGTCGACGGTGGTGGGGTGGCGCCGGGTGCCGGCGCGCAGCGTCCGTCGAGCCATCAGACCGGCCGCCACGATGATCAGCGAAGCGATCCACAGCGTCACCCGGACCCCAGGGAGCGAGATGGTGATGCCACCGAGGTCGAGCGTGCGGGGGTTGGTGGCATCGTCGGAGCGTCCCAGCACCGTGGCCAGCAGCGGGCCGATGCTCATGGAGATGATGAGGCAGAGCCGCACCAGTGTGTTCAGCGCGCCGAAGACCCGGCCACGGAGGTCATCGGAGACCTCGCGCTGCAGGGTGGCGTAGCCGAGCACGTACACCGGGCCGACCGCCGCGCCCATGACGAACACCAGCGTGACCGACACCGCGAGGGTGCTCGAGGACGCCGCGACGAAGAGGGCCGCGCCGGCGACCAGCAGCGACGAGCTGAAGAAGGCCTTCTGGTTCACCCGCCGCTGGACGACGGAGATGACCACGACCCCCACCGCGACCCCGAAGCCGAGGGCGGTCATGAACAGGCCGTAGCCGGCAGCACCGGCGTCGAGGACGTCACCCGAGAAGGTGACCCCGAGGGGGATGAGCATGCCGCCACCGATGAGCCCGGTCGCCAACCCGATGTTCACCGCGCGGACCGTTGGGTTCAGGAAGATGTACTGCCACCCCTCCTTGAGATCGCGGAAGGTGCTGGCCCAGTCGATGCGACCCCAGCCCGCGGACTCGGTGGGGCGCTCGCGACGCGGGATGGCGAGGCGCGAGATGAGCCACGCCGAGACCAGGAACGCCAGCGCCTGGAAGTAGAACGCCACCGCCACCTGGTCGGTGGGGAGGAAGGAGAACGCCCCGATGCCGGCGAGCACGCCCGAGACCGTGGCGAGCAGGGCGAACACCACCGACGCGACGGGGAACGTCCCGTACGCGGCGGCCAGACCGAGCGAGTTCGCCGACGTGAGGTGGTCGCGCGGCACGAGGTTCGGGACCGTCGCCTCCTTGGCCGGACCCCACAGCAGGGTCATCGTCTCGAGCGCGAGCGCAGCGACGACCAACCAGGCGAGGTTGCCGACGAACGGGAGGAGGACGACGACGCCGGCGCGACCGATGTTGCAGATGACGAGGACCTTCTTGCGGTCCCACCGGTCGACCATCACCCCCGCCAGCGGGGCCAGGAACAGGCCCGGCAGGACCCGGGCGGTGATGACCAGGCCGATGGCGGCCGACCCCTGATCCCCACCCACCTCGCCGGCGAGGAACGAGATGGCCAGGAGCCCGACCCAGTCGCCCATGGCCTGGACGACCTGCGCGAGCCACAGCCGGAAGAAGTCGAGCGAACCGAAGACCCGGACCAGCCAGCCGGCCCGGCCCCTGGCTGCGGCCGCCATCACCGCGTCGGCGGCGGCCGACGCCGCGGCCTGCGGATCCGGCGCGATCGTGGCCCCCGACCCGCGTGGATCGATGGCGGGGTCATCGGGGCCAACGCCCTCGTCACGGTCCTCCGGGCGCAGCACGGCCACGATGGAACGCTACCGTCCGACCCGTGACGACCACCTGCGGGCCGGCCCGGGAGGTCGGTCAGTCATCGGACGGATCGTCCGCCCCATCGGCGCTCGCCGCCGCACGGGTCGCCGCCTTCTTCGGGGCGGCCTTCTTCGCCGACGCCTTCTTCTTGGCGGTCTTCTTCTTGGCCGGCCGCTTGGCGGCCGCCTTCTTCTTCACCGGTTCGCGCAGGCGACGGTCCGACAGGAGCTCGGACGCCCGCTCGTCGGTGATGGTGTCGACGTCGTCGCCCTTGCCCAACGAAGCATTGGTCTCGCCATCGGTGACGTAGGGCCCGAACCGCCCGTCCTTGATCACCATCTTCTTCTGGCTGATCGGATCGGATCCGAGCTCGCGCATCGGCGGCTTCGGCGCCCGCTTGCCCCGCAGCTTCGGCTGGGCGAACCGGGCGAGCGCGTCATCGAGGGTGACCGTGAGGAGCTGCTCCTCGGTGTCGAGGTTGCGGCTGTCGGTCTTCTCGTCCGCGAGGACCTTCTTGAGGTAGGGACCGTTGGGGCCGTTGTGGGCCGTGATCGAGATGCTGTCGGACGGATCGACGCCGACCTCGCGCGGCAGGCTCAGCAGCTCGAGCGCGTCCTGCAGGGCGATGTGATCGAGGGTCATGGTCTGGAACAGGGACGCCATCTTGGGCTTGGTGCCGGCGTCGTCGTCGTAGTCGCCCATCTGCACGTACGGACCGAACCGACCGCTCTTGGCGTAGATGGGCAGCCCGCTCGCGGGGTCGTCGCCGAGGTGGCGGCCGCCCTTGGGCGCTGCGAGCAGCTCGAGCGCCTTGGCGACCGTGAGCTCGTCGGGTGCGAGCGAGTCGGGGATCGAGGCGGTGTCCTCGCCGCGCTTCACGTACGGGCTGTTGCTGCTCCCGGGCTTGGCCACGATCGGCACGCCGTTCGGATCCTCCCCGATGAAGGTCGAGTTGATCGCCTCGGCGTCGATGCCCTCGATCTGAGCGGCCACCATGGCCTTGAGGCCCAGGTTGGCTTCGGCGCCCTCGCCGTCGCCTCCCCCATCGGACCCGAAGTAGAAGCCGGTGAGCCAGTGGACGAGGTCCTCCTTGCCGCCGGCGATCTCGTCGAGGTCGTCCTCCATGCGGGCGGTGAAGGCGTAGTCGACGAGGTTCGGGAAGTGGGTCTCGAGCAGCTTGACGATGGCCATCGCCCGCCAGGTCGGCACGAGCGCCATGCCCCGCTTGCGCACGTAGTCGCGGTCGATGATCGTCTTGATGATCGACGCGTACGTCGATGGACGACCGACTCCGAGCTCCTCGAGCCGCTTCACCAGTGACGCCTCGGTGTAGCGGGGAGGGGGCTGGGTCTCGTGCCCGTGGGGCTCGACGCGGTGGACGTCGAGGGCATCGCCCTCGGCGAGCGGAGGGAGCTGAGCCTCTCGCTCGTCGGCGTCATCGCCTTCGTCGCGGTCGACCACGTAGGCGAGGCGGAAGCCCTGGTGGGCGATGATCGTGCCGCTGGTGGTGAACTCGGCATCGCGGCCCGACGCGGTCTGCGCGCCGAGGCGGACGGTGACGGTCTCGCCGGTGGCGTCGGTCATCTGCGACGCGATGGTCCGCTTCCAGATGAGCTCGTAGACCCGAGCGTCGTTGGCGTTGACCTCGCGGGCGACGTCATCGGGCGAGCGGAACGAGTCCCCCGCCGGGCGGATGGCCTCGTGGGCCTCCTGGGCGTTCTTGACCTTCTTGGCGTACTGACGGGGCTGGTCCGGGAGGTACTGGTTCCCGTAGCGCCGCCCGATCTCGTTCCGGGCCGCGGTCAGCGCCGTTTCCGACAACGTGGTGGAGTCGGTCCGCATGTAGGTGATGTAGCCGGCCTCGTAGAGGCTCTGGGCGGAACGCATGGCCATCGACGCCGACAGGCGCAGCTTGCGGCCGGCCTCCTGCTGGAAGGTGGAGGTGATGAACGGAGCGGCCGGGCGGCGGCGGTAGGGCTTGCGCTCGACCGAGCGGACGGCGAAGGACGCGGCTTCGAGCTCGGTGGCGAGCGCGGTGGCGCCGGCCTCGTCGAGGACGACCGCGCCCTCGCGGCTCACGTTGCCGCCCTGGTCGAAGTCCTTGCCGGTGGCGACCCGGTGGCCGTCGAGCTGCACCAACGTGGCGGTGAACTGGCGCGAGGCATCCTCGCCGGCAGCGACGGTGCTCGAGAAGTCGCCGTCGAGGTCCCAGTAGCTCGCGGCGACGAAGCCCATGCGCTCGCGCTCACGCTCGACGACGAGGCGGCAGCCCACGCTCTGGACCCGCCCGACGGTGGCCCCGCGACCGACCTTCTGGCGGGCGGTGCTGGCGAGCGGGCCGTAGCCGTAGATGCGGTCGAGCAACCGGCGGGCCTCCTGGGCATCGACCAGCCGGCGGTCGATGTCGCGCGGGTTCTCGATCGCGTGGCGGATGGCCTGGGGGGTGATCTCGTGGAAGACCATGCGCTTGACGGGCATGGACTTGGGCGGGTTGAGGACCTCGAGCAGGTGCCAGGCGATGGCCTCCCCCTCGCGATCCTCATCCGTCGCGAGGTAGAGCTCGGAGGCGCCCTTGAGCTTCGCCTTCAGATCCCGGATGCGGCTGCGCTTGTCGGGACTGATGATGTAGAGCGGCTTGAAGTCGTTGTCGACGTCGACCCCGAGGATCTCCCACTTCTTCTTCTCGGATTCGGGGACCTCGGCGGCGTTGGCGGGCAGGTCACGGATGTGGCCGACCGACGCCTCCAACATGGCGTCGTCGAACTCGCTGTCGCCCGCGAGGAACCGAGCGATCGTCCGCGCTTTGGCGGGAGACTCGACGATCACCAGCGGGTTGGCCATGGCCGGAAGGATTGAGCCGCCACCCCGGCGCTGTCAACTGCTCGCCCCCGTCACCACCCTTCGCGGTCGGCGCCGGCGAAGATTTTCGCGGGCCCGCCCTTGACGGTGCTGGTCGCGTTAGGGATACTTTACCGATACCAGCAGGACAGCCCGGACCTCCAGGTGAACCATGGCTCTCGCTTCGATCCCGATCTCCCCAACCGCCTCGTTCGCCGGGTGCGCGCGCGGGATCGAGACCACCGCATCGGTCACCGTGCTCGTGCTCCACGACGGTCGGCGACTCGCCGTCCACGCCCGCCCCGACCCGGCCGGCGCCCGCCGGTGCCACGACGCCATGCGCCACCTCTCCTCGGTGCGCATCGAGGGCACCGTCGATCGCCCCTCGGCCCGGGTCCGGGGCATCGGCAACCGCCTGCCCGTCGATCTGGCCGTTCCGCTCGCCACCGCCCTCGCCCTCGTCGACGCGGGCGTGCCCGCCGTCGTCTCGCTCCTTCCCGAGGCGGTGACCGCCTGATGGTCGTGTGCCACTGCAACGCCGTCAACGACCGGGCCATCCGCGCCGAGATCGAGTCCGGTGCGATCGACGTCGGTGACGTGGCCGACCGCTGCGGCGCCGGTTCCCGGTGCGGTTCGTGCCAGCCGCTCGTCGAGCGGTTGCTCGCCCAGTTCGGCCTCGAGGCCGCCCGCTCGGACGTCGCCGCCTGATCCCCACCGACCGGTGGTCAGCATCAGCTCACCGGGCAACGTCCGACGCCCGCCGGACAACGGCTGGAGAGGCGTGTGGGATGATGCTCCCGTTCGCCGAGGCCGTTCTCAGGAGGCGCCGTGCAGGGTGATCCAGACGTCATCGAGCTCCTCAACGAGGTGCTCACCGCGGAGCTGACCGCCATCAACCAGTACTTCATCCACGCCAAGATGTGTGAGAACTGGGGCTTCAAGCGGCTGGCCGACAAGGTCCGCGAGGAGTCCATCGACGAGATGAAGGATGCCGAGGCGATCATCGACCGGATCCTGTTCCTCGAGGGCGTCCCCAACCTCCAGCGCCTCGGCAGCGTCACCGTCGGCGAGACCGTGGCCGAGCAGTTCGTGCTCGACCTCGCCGTCGAGCACGCGGCCGTCGAGCGCTACAACCGGGGCATCGCCCTGGCTGTGGCCAAGAGCGACAACGGCACCCGCGAGCTGCTCGAGGACCGCCTCGTCGGCGAGGAGCACCACGCCGACTGGCTCGAGACCCAGATCGAGCTCGTGCGCCAGGTCGGCATCGAGCAGTACCTGGCCACTCAGATCCACGAGTAACCCGCTCGCGTCGGCTGTCGGCGCGCCGACCGGACGAGAGATACTGGGCGATGGCCGAACCCACCCCGACCACCGGTGAGACCCACCCGAACGACCCGTCGTTCGACGAACGGCCATGGGGCAGCTTCGAGGTCCTCGACGAGGGCCCGACCTACAAGGTCAAGCGCATCGAGGTGAAGCCGGGACAGCGCCTGAGCTACCAATACCACCACCAGCGGGCCGAGCACTGGGTGATCGTGGCCGGGCGCGCCCTCGTGACCCTCGACGACGTCGTGCACGAGCGCGCCGCCACCGAGAGCATCGAGATCGGCCAGGGCGTCCGCCACCGCATCGAGAACCCCGGCCCTGAGCCCATGACCTTCATCGAGGTGCAGACGGGCACCTACTTCGGCGAGGACGACATCGTGCGCCTCGACGACGACTACGGCCGCAGCGACGACGGGGCCTGATCGAGCCACCCGTCGCACCCAGCGGCGGGATCCGGATCGGGCGCGGAAGATCCGGCCCACGGCACCGCTCCTCCGGCTACCTTCTCGGGCGGCACTCGCGGTGGGTCCGCTCCAGCGTGCGGCGGCGTTGGTGGGTGTCGTCCCGTCCCGACGAGAAAGGCCCATCACGTGAGCAACGTCCCTCCGTACCAGCCCATGCCCCCCCAGGCGAACCCCAGCGACCAGCGACCGACCTACGTCCTGATCGCCGGCATCCTCACCTTCGTGTGCTGCCCCCTGGCCGGCATCTACTCCCTCATCGTGGGCAACACGCTGAAGAAGGAGTACGGCGGGACCATCCCGTCGCCCGGCAACATCGGCTACATCCTCGGGATCGTCGGCCTCATCCTCGGCGTGATCGGCGTCATCGGCTACGTGCTGCTCATCGTCGTCTTCGCCAGCACGGCAACGGTCACCACGTACTGACCGTCCCCACCTCGTGCAACGAGGGGCCCGCGCCCGGAGCGGGCCCCTCGTCGCGTCCGAACCCGACCACCACTCGATCGATCAGATGAGGTAGCGGATCTCGCCCGCGCTGACCTCGAGCACCGCGAACACGGCCTCGTGCAGACGGGCGTGGAGCTCGCGGAAGCGCTCGGCGGCGGGATCGGTCTGGGCCGGATCGAGCGGCACACCATCGGGGTCGTCGACCCGCGACGGGTGGTTGGCGCTCCCCGCCGGCGGGGTGTCCGACGCGTGGCGATCGAGCTCGGCGAACGCCGCGTCCCAGTCGGTCTCGGCCGCCTGCAGCTTGAGGCGCATCGACGGCGCCTGCACCAGCGCCCGGTCGAGGTCCGAGACGATGGTGATGACCACATCGGTCGTGGTCATCACGCCGGGCGTGGCCAGCAGGTGCAGCGCCTGGAGCTTGCGCATCGCCAGCGCGGCGATCATCACGGGGTCACCGAGCTCCTCGACCGCGGAGTCGATCTCCGCAAGGTCGAGCGCCACGGCCACCGGTACGCCGAACCAGCGGCGCAGGGTCAAGAAGAGCTCGGTGGTGACGTCGTGGAGGGCGAGCAGGGCGTCGGGCTTCGAGACCGGCGGAACCACCTCTTCGTCATCCACCCCGACACCGTAGGCGTGGTGGTGGAGAGCTGCCCGGGCGACGGGGCGATCGTCGCGATGGCGCGGGAGCCCGGACCTCGCGGCGGCGCGCCCTCAGCTCGGCTCGGACCGAACGTGGTGGGGGGTGTAGACGACCAGGCGCACCGCCGTGCCGCCGTCGGTGAAGCGGATGTCGGTCTCGTCGGCAAGGGTGCGCATCAACGGGAGGCCCAGCCCCCGCTCCCACTCGAGGCGATCGGCGGCCTCGGCGTCGGGAGCGGCAACCACCTCGTCGGGATCGAAGCCGCCGGCGCTGTCGAGCACCTGGACCTCGATGTGGTCGTCGCCGAGGTTGCAGCGGATCAGGATGCGCTCATCGCTCGACAGGTCGGCATGGGCCTCGATGGCGTTGGTCGTGGCCTCGGACACGGCGACGCGGAGGTCGTCGATGCGCTCGTCGCGGAAGCGAGGCTCGATGGCGGCCGCGGCGGCGACGACCTGGCGGGCCAGGACGAGGTAGTCGACGCGAGCCGGGATCTCGAGCTGGACCTCAGCCATGGCGAGGATCCCGGTCCGCCGCCGAAGCCGAGTCGCCGACCAAGGCCGCTGATGTCGCGGCGTCGACCGACGCGTGCAGCTCGAAGATGGTGTCGAGTTCCAGCAGCGTGAACAGGTCGGTCAGCTGCGGCTCGACGACGACCACGCGCAGTACCCCGCCGGCGACCCGGACCCGGCGCAGCGCGCCGAGCACGATCCCGAGGCCGGTGGAGTCGATGAAGTGGACCGAGCCGAGGTCGAGCACGACGCGGGGTGGCCCGGCGGCCAGGCGGGCCGGACCCAGGGTCTGGGCCACGGCGTGGCGGATCCGGGGCGCGACGGCCAGATCGAGCTCCCCGACGACCGAGATGATCGTCCACTCACCCTCGTCTGCCACCTGCACATCGACCAGCACGAGATCTCCGACGGCTCTTCGCTCGGGGCTGCGGACCGCAGCACCACTCCCCCCAACGGTACCGGAGTTGGTTACCCCCAACCTTTCCCACATTCCTCACAGCGCTGTAATTACGACGAGGCAATCCCTACACTGGGCCGACCCGCCCGCCCCGACCGCTAAGCCGCCCGCCCCGTCCGCTCCGCCGCCTCCCCGAACCGAGCACCCATGGCGATCACCACCGCCGAGGATCTCGAAGCGTTCGTCACCAGCATCGGCGACGACCCGCGCCTGGTCCACCTCGAACGGATCCCCGAGCGCTCCGCCCGGTTCGCGGAGCTCGACCACCCCCTACCCCCGATCGTCCGCGAGCGGCTCGGCGTCGACCAGCTCTGGGCCCACCAGGCCCGGGCCATCGACCTCGCCCGCACCGGTAGAAGCGTGGCGGTCGCCACCGGGACGGCGTCGGGCAAATCGCTCTGCTACCAGGCCCCGATCGCCGAAGCCATCGTCGAGGGCCTGCGGCCGGCCACCGCGCTGCTGCTGTTCCCCACCAAGGCGCTGGCCCAGGACCAGCTCCGTTCCCTCACCCAGATGGACATCCCCAAGCTCGTCGCCGCCACCTACGACGGCGACTGCTCCACCGAGGAGCGCACGTGGGTGCGCACCCACGCCAACGTGGTGCTCACCAACCCCGAGATGCTCCACCACGGGATCTTGCCGAACCACGGCAAGTGGGCAACGACGCTCATGCGGTTGCGCTACGTCGTGGTGGACGAGCTGCACCTCCTGCGCGGCATCTTCGGCTCCCACGTCGCGCACCTGCTGCGTCGGCTGCGCCGACTCTGCGCCACCTACGGCAGCGACCCGACCTTCGTGTTCTCGTCGGCCACCATCGGCGAACCCGGCCTGCTCGCCTCCCAGCTCTGCGGTCTCGACGTGGCCGAGATCACCAACGATGCCTCGCCTCGCGGCGAACGGCTCTTCGTGCTGTGGAACCCGTCTGCGCCGCAGACCTCCGCACCGGTCCCGACCGATCCGGCGCCGGACCACCCGGGCCTGGACCTCGACGCCCTGCTCCGTCTCGATGACCTCAACCATCTCGACCATCTCGACCATCACGAGCTCGACGGCGGGAGCGACCGGGAGGGACCGGCTCCGACTGGGGTCGACCCCGCCCCCGGTCGATCCGGCCGGGAGGCCCCGCCCGCGGTGGCCGCGCCCTTCGCCGCCGACGGCGAGCGCGAGGTCCCGGCCACCCCGAAGCGGGTGTCGGCCAACCACGAGACCGCGGTGCTCGTGGCCCGACTCGTTCGTCGCGGTCACCGGGCCATCGCCTTCTGTCGCAGCCGCAAGGGCGCCGAGGTCGTCGCCGCCCAGACCGGCCGGCACCTGCCCACCGACCTGGCCGAGCTGGTGCGGCCCTACCGGGCCGGCTACCTCACCGCCGAGCGGCGCGAGATCGAGGCCGACCTCTTCGCCGGCCGCCTGCGAGGGGTCATCGCGACGACGGCGCTCGAGCTCGGCGTCGACATCGGGGGGCTCGACGCGTGCGTCCTCAACGGGTTCCCGGGCACCATCGCCTCGATGTGGCAGCAGGCAGGGCGGGCCGGGCGTGAGGCCCAGCAGTCGCTCGCCGTGCTCGTCGCCGGCGACGACCAGCTCGACCAGTGGTACATGAACCACCCCGAGCAGGTCTTCGAGCGCCGCCCCGAACGCGCCGTGATCAGCCTCACCAACCCCGCCGTCGCCCTCCCCCACCTGGCGTGCGCGGCCTACGAGGCGCCGCTCACCCACGCCGACGAGCGCTGGTGGCCCGAGCTGCTCGACGACGCCGTGCGCCACCTCGTGGTCGGCGACCAGTTGCGGCTGCGACCGCGGGGCCGGGGATCGCTGCGGGAGCCCACCGCGGTCTGGGCGGGACGCGGGTGGCCGAGCAACGGGGTCGGCCTGCGGGGTTCGTCGGGCGACCTGGTCCACATCGTGCTGCCCGACGGCACGCTCGTCGGCACCGCCGAGCACGACCGTTCCTGCCAGCTCGTCCACCCCGGTGCCATCTACCTCCACCGGGGGCGCACCTACCGGGTGACCACCCTGGACCTCGACGACCAGGTCGCCGTGGTCGAGCCCCACGAACCCAGCGAGTACACCCAACCCCGGACCGAGACCGCCATCGCCATCCTCGCCACCGACCACACCCGAGCGGTCGGCGCCGCGACCCTCTCGGTCGGGTCGGTGCGGGTGTCGTCACGCGTGGTCGGCTACCGCCGCATCGACACCGCCAGCGGGGACCTGCTCTCGAACGAGGAGCTGCACCTGCCGGCCAGCGAGCTCACCACGCGCGCCTTCTGGTACGTGGTCGAGCCCGAGCTGCTCACCGCGGCCGGGATCGCCCCGCTCGACTGGCCCGGTACCCTGCACGCGGTCGAGCACGCCGCCATCGCCATGATGCCCCTGTTCACGATCTGCGACCGGTGGGACGTCGGTGGGGTGAGCACCGCGCTCCAGGTGGACACCGGCCGGCCGACCATCGTGATCTACGACGCCTACGAGGGCGGAGCGGGGATCGCCGAGCTCGGCTTCGAGGCGGCCGATCGCCACCTGGAGGCGACGCTCGAGGTCATCGAATCGTGCCCATGCGACACGGGCTGCCCGTCGTGCGTGCAGTCGCCCAAGTGCGGCAACGGCAACGAGCCGCTCGACAAGGCCGGAGCGGTTGCCCTGCTCCGGGCGATCCTCCGCCCGCCGGTGGCGAGCCGGTCACTGCTCGACGCGCATGGTGGCCGCCGCGGTGAGGATCAAGTCAGGCACGAGCGGTCCGATCAGGGGCAGGTCGGTCGCGGCGCGGTAGGTGACGGTCACGGTGACATCGCTTCCCCGGGCGGATCGACCGGTGGTGCGAACCTGGACGCGCCCGGGAGCGAGCCCGGCGTTGCGCGCCACGGCCTGCTCGGCCACGCCCGGCTCGGGTGACACCGCGGCGGCGCGAGCGCCCTCGCGTGCCGCGTGGACGACCCGCACCTGGTCGCGCACGACGAGCCCGACCTGGACGACGGTGACCATCAGCGCCAGCACGACCGGGAGGACGAGCGCGAGCTCGACCGTCGACTGCCCGCCATCGGCGGGCCATCGGGCCGGGGCCGCTCGGCGCGAGGTCGACCGGTGGCGCAGCCGCCGTCCAGGATCGGACCCGTCGGGGCGCATCAGCCGGCGCTGCCCATGACGCGCTCCAGGACCCAGGAGAACAGCTTGCCGATGAGGTCGGTCTTGGTCGCCCAGGTGATGAGCAGCACCGCGATGGCCGCGGCACCGATGAGGACCAGTGCGTACTCGGCGGTGGTCTGGCCGGCATCGCCGGCGAGACGATCGGTCCGAGCACGATCGCGAGCGGTGTGAGCGCCGGCGACCAGCCAGGACTGGAGCATGACGAAGGGAACGAGCATGGGTACTTCCTTCCTACGGATGAACGGTGGAGGACCGCAACGGGTGCGTCGAAGCCGCACCGACCGACGAATGACCGGCGGGTCGACCTGCTGGTCGACCGGTCGGGCGGCGATCAGGGCGCGAGGGAGGGAAGGGAACGCAGCAGCACCGGCACGACGGTGAGGAGGACGAAGGCGGGGAGCGTGCAGAACACCAGGGGGAAGAGGAGCTTGACCGGGACGCGACGGGCGGCCGCCTCACGCTGGCGCCGTCGGGCGGTGCGGGCATCGGCGGCCACCCGGTCGAGCGCCGACGCCAGCGGCGCGCCGTAGCGCTCGCTGGCGACCAGTGCGTCGACCAGAGGGCGGACAGCGTCGGAGCCGAGGTCGACGGCGTCGAGCGCGTCGGCGAGTCGGGCGCCCCGATCGACGTGGGCGAGCACCTCGCGGAGCTCGGCCGCGACCAGGCCGTCGTGATGGCGGACAACGGCGTCGAGAGCCAGACGGACGTTGAGGCCCGACCCGATTCCGAGGCGGATCAGGTCGACGACCTCGGGGGTCTCGTCGGCGATGGCGGCGCGGTGGCGCGAGCGGCGGCGGGTACCGACGGCGAGCGGGGCCGCCCAGACGACGAAGCCGAGCACCAGGGCGAGCGGCGCGCCGACCCCGCACGCCAGCGCAGCCAGCGCGACCGCGGCGGCGCGCCCCAAACGCAGGTCGGCCGAGGCGTCGGGCGGTCGGCCGACCACGCGGCGCACGACGCGGCCGAGGCCCGATGCGAGCTCGTGGCTTGCGGCGACGGTGGCAGCCAACGGCGTCGAGCGCCGACCGAGCGGGCCCGGACGTGCGAGGTCCCCCGCGCGCACCCGTCGCCGCACCGCGGCGCGACGTTGGCCGACGGTGATCGCCGTGACGGCGGCGAGGGCGGTTCCGGCGCCCAGCACCAGCAGCGGAACGGCGGCGGTCATCGCGAGCTCCGGGCCACGGCGGTCATCCAGCCGGCGCCCACGGCGTCGAGCGCGCAGCCGAGCCCGAGACAGGCGAGCCCTGCGGGGCTCCGAACGAAGAAGTCCCACACGCCCGGGTCGGACAGCGCGGTGAGGACCACGAAGCCGATGGGTGCGAGACCGACCACCACCGCCGACGCCCGCGCCTGCGAGGAGAGCGCCGCCAACTCGCGGTCGACGGCGAGACGGTCGCGGAGCGTCGAGGCCACCCCGTCGATGGTCCGTGCGCCGGCACCGCCGGTCTCGGCGGCGAGCGCGAGCGCGGCTCCGGTCATGCGCACACCCGGGGTCGGCCGGGTCTGCACCCACCGATCGATCACCTCGACGAACCCCTGGCCCGTCGCCAGCTCGTCGACGACCCGTGCGAGGTCCTCGGCGACCGGACCGCGCGCCCGGGTGGCCCCCTCGCGCACCGCGAAGGCCAACGAAGCTCCGGACCGGACACCCGCCGCCACGGTGGCCAGGACGCCCGGGAGCTCACGGTCGACCAGACCGGTGGCCCGGTCGCCGACCGCGACGGCCGCGAGACCCAACGCAAGCACCAGGGCGAAGCCGCCCACGGCGGCCGTGCCGACGCCGCCGACGAGGGTGGCGACCCCGAGCACGGATCCGGATCCGAGGAGACCCCAGCGCCAGCACCGGACCGCGGTCTCGGAGCCGAGGCCGGCGCGGCGGAAGCGGTGGGCAGCCCACCGCGGCGGAAGCGGGGCCCGGGCGAGCACCGCGTCGAGGCGGCCGCCCGGCGACGATCGCCGTCCGCCGAGGGAGGACGCGCGTCGGACCGCAGCCCGGCGCGCCACCAGCTCGGTGGCGCGGATGGTGCCGGCCGCCAGGACCAGGACCAGGACGAGGACCGCGGCCGCCGGTCGGTCGAGGCTCGGACCGATCGGCGTGCTCATCGTTCGAGCCATTCGGGGGAGGGGGCGACGACGTGGGGGTCGCGAGCGGCGCGCGCCGGGAGGGCGACGAGCCGGGCGCCCTCGGTGAGCGCCACGGTGACCGGAGCCCCGCTGGCACCCAGGGCCGGCGCGACCTCGTGCACCGCGGCGATGCGGCGATGACCGCCCGAGCCCCGAGCCACCTGGACCACCAGGTCGATGGAGCCGGCGATCTGCTCGCGAACCGCCGTCAGCGGCAGGTCGCCGGAACCGAGCACGATCATGGTCTCGAGTCGCCGCAACGCGTCGAGGGGGCTGTTGGCGTGACACGTGGACAGCGAGCCCTCGTGCCCGGTGTTCATCGCTTGGAGCATGTCGAGCGCCTCCTCGCCGCGGACCTCGCCGACCACGATGCGGTCCGGACGCATGCGCAGCGCGTTGCGCACCAGGTCGCGGATGCGCTGCTCCCCGGCACCATCGGCGTTGGCCGGGCGGGCCTCGAGCCGCACGACGTGGTCGCCGGGAAGACGGAGCTCGGCGGTGTCCTCGATGGTGATGATGCGCTCGGCGGCCGGGAGGTGCGCGGCGATGGCGTTGAGCAGCGTCGTCTTGCCCGATCCCGTGCCCCCGCTGACCACGATGTTGGCTCGGGCCGCCACCGCCCAGCGCAGCAGCGAGGTCACCCCGGTGTCACCGAAGCGCTCGAGGGCGATGTCCGCCACGCCGAAGCGGCGGATGGTGAGACACGGTCCGTCCACTGCGAGGGGGCGCACGATCGCGTTGACCCGCGACCCGTCGGCGAGCCGGGCATCGACGATGGGACTGGAGCGGTCGATCCGGAGACCGAGCGGAGCGACGATGCGCTCGATCGTGCGTGCCACCGTCGGCTCGTCGAGCGTGATCCCCGTACGCTCGAGCACGCCGAAGCGCTCGACCCACACGTCGCCTCCGCCGTTGACCATCACCTCGGTCACGTCGGGATCGGCGAGCAGGGTCTCGAGCGGACCGAGGCCGTCGGTGCGCGCCAGCACCTGGTCGACCACCACCCCGAGCTCGGTGTCGGTGAGCAGCGGATCGACGACCCGGACGAGCTCGCGGACGAGGCGCCGACGATCGCTCGGTCCCTGGGCGGCCCAGATCGACGATGCCACCGCCAGGACCTGCGCGTGCACCTCGGCGCCGACGATGCCGAGCCGATCGAGCGGGCCCGGATCGGCCGGCGGTTGGAGGACGTTCGCGGTCATGCGGCGTCGCGCAGGGAACGCTGGAGCGCGCGCGGCATGCGGGCCGCCAGCACGCCCGCATCGACCGCTCGGGCGATGGCTGGATCGACGAGGACCTCGGCCCAGATGTCGGCCCCCACCACTGCGGCCACATCGTCGGCGCGGAGGGACCGGCCCTGCTCGCGCACCACGACGATGCCCGATGGCCGGACCGGAGCGGCGGTGGCCCGGCGCAGCGCCAAGTAGCAGGCCCGGGTCACAAGCAGCGACCTGGTGGCCTGGGCGGCGAGCACAGTGGCCGCCGTCTCGGTGGCGGGACCGGGACCGGAGGGCAGGACACCGCAGTCGACCACCACCGGCCGGTGGTCGGCGGCGAGCAGGCCGGCGAGGACCTCGGCGCGTTCGACCTGTGTGAGCGGACCGCGCCCACGGGGGACCAGCGCGACGCCGGTGCCGGTGTCGAGGGCGAGCCGCGCCCACCCGTCGGCCGGGACCGAGGCCCCCGCGGCCAACCAGTCCGACACACCCGGGCCATCGGGTTCCGGGACCCCGAGCACGGTGGCGGCGTCGCCGCCCAGGTCCACGAGCACCGAACCCGCCGGCGCCGTCGCGGCGAGGACGAGGGCGAGCGAGGTCGCCACCACCGTGGTACCGGCACCACCTTTGGCCGACCAACAGGACACGAACATGGGCTTCTCCCCGGGCGCGACAGACACGACACGATCGGGGGAAGACGAGGAGCAGCGCTCGAGGCGGCAGCGGCCGGAGGCCGGATCCGTCTCGACCACAGCGGTGGTCGCGACGGCGTGCGGGCGACAACCTAGCGGCCGCGATCAGCTAGCGCCATGGCCTCTTCGCGAGCACGACGAGACCGACGCCACCGAGGGGGGGGATGCCGGGTGGCGATGGTCAGGTCGTATGCTCGCGGCGTGGAGGCGGCCTTCTTCGATCTGGACAAGACCGTCATCGCGCAACCCTCGATGGTGGCGTTCGGCCGTCCCCTCTACAAGGCGGGGATGATCTCGCGGTGGCTCATCGTTCGGGCCATGTGGAGCAACACCCTGTTCCACTACATGGGCGCCGACGAGGAACGCATGCGCAAGTTCCGCGAGTCCGCGCTGCGCATCACCGCCGGCTGGGACCAGGCCCTCATCAGCGCCATCGTCCGCGACACCCTCATCGAGGTCATCGAACCGATCGTCTACGACGAGGCCCTCGACCTCATCCGTGAGCACCAGGCCGCAGGGCGGCGCGTGTTCATCATCTCGGCATCACCCGAGGAGATCGTTGCGCCCCTGGCCCAGTACCTGGGGGTGGACGAAGCCATCGCCAGCCGGGCCGAGCTCGACGGCGACGGTCGCTACACGGGCAACGTGGAGTTCTGGTCCTACGGTCCCTACAAGGCCGAGGCGATGCGCGACGCCGCCGAGCGCCACGACATCGACCTCGATGCGTCCTACGCCTACTCCGACTCGGCCACCGACGTCCCCATGCTCGAAGCGGTGGGGCATCCGGTGGCGGTGAACCCCGATCGCGAGCTCAGCCGGATCGCGCACCAGCGCGGTTGGGAGATCCGGCGCTTCGAGCACGGCGTGCCGCTGCGCGAGCGCGTGTCGATGCCCGCTCCCGGCAAGACCGTCGCCGTCGCGGCACCGGTCGTGCTGCTCGGGATCGGGGTCGGTGGCGCGATCTGGTGGTGGCGCCACACGTCACCGGCGACGCGCGACGTGGTCCGGGGCGCGTTGCACTCCCGAACCCCTGATCAGTGGGTACCGGTCGCGCGAGATGCGTTGGCGGCGCGCCGGAGTTCTGCCCCCGTGAGCCCGAGCACCCGGGTGTCCCGGGCCGCGAGCCGGCTGGCGGTCAGGCGTCCTGCAGCTTCTTCACGGCGAAAGCAGCGAGGGCGAGGACGACGAGGATGACGATGACCTTCTTCATGGCGGCAGTGTAGGTCGCGAAGCCGACCCGCCGCACACGGACCTCTGCGACTCCGGCCCGCGCGGTTCGCGACAGCCCGATCGCCGTCGTTCCCTGATCGGTGCGGCCGGCGCATCACGCCCGCCGGAGGACGACCGAGGCCCCGCCGCGGCGGGGCCTCGCATCACGTTCGGTTGCGGTTCGAGTCCTTCTCGGGCCCGTCTCGCAGATCAGACCGCCAGCAAGTCGCGGGCGCCCGTGTCGCTCGAGGGGTGCCGCAGCTTCGACATCGCCCGGGCCTCGATCTGACGGATGCGCTCCCGGGTGAGGTTGAAGTGCTCGCCCACCTCTTCGAGCGTGCGGGGCTCGCCGCGGTCGAGGCCGAAGCGGAGCTTGAGGATCTCGCGCTCGCGCTCGTCGAGCGGGCTGAGCAGGCGGGAGATCTCCTCGGGGAGCAGCGCCGTGGCTGCGACCTCGAAGGGGGACTCGGCCGAGCGGTCCTCAACCACGTCGCCCAGTTCGGCATCGCCGTCCTCACGGAGGGGCTCGGAGAGCGAGAGGGGCTCAGCCGCGAAGCGCAGGGCCTCGGTGACCTTGTCCTCGGGCATCTCGACCTCGGCGGAGAGCTCGGACAGGGTGGCCGGGCGGCCGAGCTTGAGCTCGAGGCGGGCGCGGGCCTTCTGCAGCCGGGCAAGGGTGTCGCCGGCGTGCACGGGGAGGCGGATGGTGCGCCCGGTGTTGGCGATGCCGCGGGTGATCGCCTGGCGGATCCACCAGGTGGCGTAGGTGGAGAACTTGAAGCCCTTGCGCCAGTCGAACTTCTCGACCGCGTGCATCAGGCCCAGGTTGCCCTCCTGGATGAGGTCCAGCAGCGGGAGGCCCGATGCCTGGTACTTCTTGGCGATCGACACCACCAGGCGGAGGTTCGACTGCACGAAGGTGCGCTCGGCGTCCTCGCCCGACTTGATGGCGCGGCGCAGCTCGCGCTTGCGGGTGGGCGTGAGGCTCGTGGCGGCATCGAACTCGCCGCGGGCGGTGGCCCCGGCTTCGATCGCCTGCGCCAGGCGCACCTCGTCGTCCTTGGTGAGCAACGGGTACTGCCCGATGTCTGTCAGATAGAGGCGTACGAGGTCTTCCTCGTCTCGTTCAACGCGCTCCTTGGCCAAGATGCACCTCTCGGGTTACTGCGGTGGGATCGCCGCGTCCGGATCACGCCGTCTCGGTCGGGGCGATGAAGCGGGGTGGGGAACCGACCGCTTCAGGGGGGCTTGTCTGATCCGGTACACGACGGACGTATCCCGTCACGATACCGGCCCGGTCAAGAGGGCCAACCTTTCGGGAGAATCCTGCAGACAGTGGTGTTCTGACTCGAATCCGTGGCGAACTGCTGAGGGGTGGCCTCGCCCTGTCGATCCCTTCTATCGGCATCGTCGCGCCGATCGGGAGGGTCCGGTGCGAAAATTCCGTTGGCGATCCGGCTTCCCCGACCCGTCCGCGAACCTCACGCCCCGTGGCCGCGGGGGTTTCGGCAGGTCATGCCGGGTGAGCGGTCGTCGGTCACGTCCCGGCACGGCTGCGGTACGGTTCGCCCCGATGTCCGACGACGAGGTCGATCTCACCATCGTCACCCTGCAGTTCGACGCGGCCGACCCCGAGGCGCTGGTGGCGGTGCTCGCCAACTACGTGGTGATGAGCCGAGGCCAACCCGGGTGCCGCAACATCGACCTGGCCGCCTCGGCGACCCACGCCGGTCGGTTCGTGATCATCGAGAAGTGGGCCAGCCCTGCCGACCAGCAGCGCCACTTCGATTCGGCCGAGATGGTCGACATGGCCCGTGCCTGCACCGGGTTGCTCGCGGCACCGCCGACCATCGACCTGCTCCTCGCGGTCAGCGCCCACGACCTCAACTGATCCGCTCCAACCGAACGGGGCCACCCACCGTTCGTGGGGTGGCCGGGTTCAGCTGGAGGTGGCGACCGCGTGGCGTGCGGCCTGCGCGGTGTCGCTGATGCGCTCGATGTCGGCCCACGTGAGGGGGGCCGACGGGGACCAGAGCTGCGCGAAGGCGGCGTCGGCGGCGTCGGTGAAGCCATGGCGGTTCCGGAACGCGTAGAGCCAGCGTTGGCGCTGGGACCGGTAGCCATTGGCGACGAGGCGTCCGGTGGCCGCGACGTCCCACGCGTTGGCGAGCGCGAGCGAGAGCCCGTCGGCCGGCGGCACGGGACCGAAGGCGGGATCGAGGCGGTCGCGCGCCTGGAAGAGCAGGCGCCCGACGATGTCGGCGGTGCCGGCCTCGGAGAGGTGGCGCGGCTTCTTGGGATCCTCGAGGGCGCCGCCCTCGATCTCGAGCACGATCGGATCGGTGGACACGAGCTGGGCCCGGCCGAGGGGCACCCGCTCGTCGACGTCGACGCGGACGCTGACCCCCGTCGGAAGGCCGACCACGCGGACGAGACGACGAACGACCCGCGCGATTGCCTTGGGATCGAACTCGACCAGGGTGAAGGTGTCAGGGGTGACGGTGACAGCCATCGTCAGCTCGCGACCGGGACGGCGTCGGCGGCGGTCTGCTTCATCGCTTGCAGGTCGCGGCGGGCGTCGGCGGACAGTCCGGCGATCTCGTCGATCTCCTCGTCGGCGAACCCGGCGAGCTCGCGGAAGCGGCGGGCGAGGCGGATAGGGCTGTCGTCCTCCTCGCCTCGGAACCCGCCGAGGGAGAAGAGCTTGTCGACGATCTTCTGGAACTCGAGGGCGTTGGCCCGACGCTCGGGATCGTCGGCGGTCATCCGCCGCAGCCAGTCCGACCCCATCTTCACGTGGGTGACCTCGTCGGCGAGCATCCAGTCCTCGCAGAACTCGAGCATGGGGTCACCGGCGACCGAACCGAACTCGCGCATGGTGTTGAACACGTCGATGGCCAGACCCTCGAGGGCCCGGTTGACGCCGGTGAGTCGGAGCACGGGGTCGGGGTTGCACGCCGCCTCGTAGAGGAAGGTCGCCTCGGAGAACTCGCCGATCTCGGTTCCCATCCAGTCGCCGAGCTTCACCGAGATCTCGACGTGGCGGGTCTCGTCCCAGCACTGACGAGCCATGTCGAGCTTGAGGTGGAACGGGGCCTCGTCCCGCCCGGGACCGGTCTCGAAGTCCCAGCAGGTCCGACCCGCGCCCTCGAGCGCCTGGATCTCGCCCATGAAGATGCCGTGCATCAGCGCCCGCGCCGCGTCGGGGGCCTCGGGGCGGTCCGGGGTGAGCTTCTGCGGACCGCGGCGGCCGGTGCCCTCGGCGCGGTTCTCGGCCGTCCGGGGATCAGCGGCGCCATCGAAGATGCTGACGCGGACGAAGCGGTCGTCGCGTGCGAGCTCCTCCACCGGGAGCAGCTTCTTCATGCCGGGACCTCCTGGCCGTTGGTCGCATAGGCATCGCCGATGGAGCCCGGACCCGCGATGCCGCCGGCGGCGAGCAGGAGGGTCTCGAGCCGGGCCTGGTGGGCCGACGCGCGCTTCACGTCTCGCTTGGTCGTGATGAGCGACTGGATGAGCATCTCGCCGTCGCGCCAGTCCTCGAACTCGTCCTGGAGGATGAAGGTGAGCGACCGGATGGTGGGTGCGTCGGTGATGGTCGAGGTGTTGTTGAGGTGGTAGGTGTACGCCGCGATCTTGTGCGGGATCAGCACCCGGTAGACGCCCACGAGCTTCTCGAGCGTCTGGTCGGCGGCCTCGGGCTCGGTGACCGCATCCATGAACGCCACGATCTCGTCGTTGGCGGGGACCGTGAGCCGCTCGGGGTTCATCTCGCGGAGTTCGGGGAGCCGCTTGTGCCACAGCTCGGCGTGCCAGGCGTGGTGGTAGCAGTGCGTGCCGAGGCGCATCTTGATGTCGAGCTCGGGGACGGTGGCGACCCAGCCGCCCAGCGCCTCGAACAGGCGCATCTCGATCCACTTGTAGTTGCCGACCCGGCGGGCGGACTCCTCGACGTCGAACGCGCCCGGCAGCTCTCGGCGGTCCCACGGAGCGAACGCGGCGCGTGGCTTTCCTGGATCGGCCATGGATCCCCCTGATCAGCTCGGAGCCGACGATCGCCCGCCTCAGGCCCACCGGTGCGGGTCCGCACAGCTGACGATCGCGCTGAGGGTGACCCCAGCGGCACCACCCTATCGGCCGTCGTCCCCGCCGGCCCGAGGAACGGCAACACGTTCTCGCGGTCCCGTCAGGGCCGGCGCGACCGTCTGGGGGGTGGGCGATGGCCGCGCCCCCCGAACCCGACGGGTCCCCAGCACCCCCACCGGCTCCCCCGGAACCGACGGGTCCGGAGCACTCCCACCGGCTCCACAGAACCGACGGTCGGGGTCAGGGGGCGAAGTAGCCGACGGCGTCGGCGATGACGTAGACGTAGCCGACGTCGTTGGAGAGCTTGAGCTGACCCGCGCCGGCACCCGCGGTCGGCAGCTTGACGACCACCAGGTTGGGGATCACCTGGTTGCGGCCGAAGTTGAGGTTCGAGCCCGGGTTGGGAGCCGACGTCTGGTTGCCCGGGAAGACGCTGAGGTAGCTCTCGGAGTTGCCGTCGGCGACGGTGACGTTGACGACGAGGCCCGATGCCCCGACGGGGATGCCATCACGACCCGTGACGGTCACGGCGCGCGGGTCGGACCAGACCCGACCCGCCAACCCGTCCGCGAACCGCGAGTCGATGATGCGGGTCGGCGTCGGTAGCGAGTAGAAGTGGTCGCCCGTCGCGCCGTACCAGCCGACCACGTCCGCGATGACATCGGTGGAGCCCGCGGCGTTGAAGATCTTCACCGCGCCCGCAGCACTCAGCTTCACGGTGACCAGGTTGGGGATGGTCTGGCCCGGGAGCGCGTTGAGGTTCGATGAGGTCGGCTGCGGCGAGTCCGCCGGCCACACCTGGAGGAACGAGAGCGCGGTGCCACCGGTGACGGTGACGTTCATGACGACGCTGGTGGCGCCCGCCGGCACGCCCCCGCGACCGGCGACCTGGAGGTCGCGCTGCTGGCCGGGTCCGAGCTTCGCGTTCCAGTGGTTGCCGACGCGGTTGTCGAGGATGCGGGCCGGCGTGATGCCGTTGAACAGCTCGCCGCCCGGCGAGCCGTCGTCGTAGTAGCCGACGATGTCGGCCACCACGTTGGTGGCGCCGACGTTGTTGGCGAACCGCACCACTCCGCCCGGTCCCACCCGAACGGTGACCAGGTTCGGGATGATCTGTCCGGCGCCGAAGTTGAGGTTCGACGCGTTGGGACGCGGCAGGTCGGGGTACACGGTGAGGAACGACTCCTTTGTCGGGTCGACGACCGTGACGTTCATGACCACCGCGGACGCGGTCGCGGGTACGCCGGTCGCGCCGGTGACGGTCAACGGTCGGTCCGCCCCGGCGACGAGCTTGGCGTTCCAACCACCCGTCGGGCCGCGAGAGTCGAGCACCCGGTGCGGGACGATGCTGTGGAAGCCCGCCGCGGGCGGGGCCACCAGGATGGTCAGGGGCAGCGACGACGCGAGGGCGCCGGGCCCGACACCGTTGGCCGCCCGCACACCGAAGCTGTAGGCACCCGGGGTGGTGGGTGAACCGGCGAGCGCGCCGGTCACGGGGTCGAGGGTGATCCCGGGCGGCAGGGCGCTCCCTGGTTCGACCGAGAAGGCGGGTGCAGGGACGCCGGTGGCGCGGAAGCGGTACGAGTACGGCGCGCCCACCGAGGCGGGCGTCGGCGGCGTGGACTCGAAGAAGGCAGGGGCGACGGCGGGGGCCGAGGGCAGGGTGGTGCCGTGGAAGCGGTTGACGTCGGTGGTCGCCGAGGGCGGGGCGCCGGGGTTCTGGGGGTTGAAGGGGATGCCGGGCACGGCCCGCTGGTTCGAGTGCTGCCACATCTGCCACGCCGACCACGAGTTCGGGACCTCGGGGCAGGAGGTGTCGGGGTTGGCGACGTAGTTGGCGATCCAGAGCGGGTTGGCGGCGAACCCCGACGGGTTGCCGAGCTCGACGGCCCAGTAGTCGGGGTTGGTGTAGATGACCGGCGGCGTGCCGATGGCGTCCTGGACGAGGTCCTCGACGATTCGCAGGTTGGCGATCACCGTGGCCGGCGGGACGTACGGGCTGGTCGACTGGACGTCGGGCTCGACGTCGATCACCGGCAGGAGATCACCAGGGGCGTACCCGGCCTTCTGGAGCTGGTCGATGAAGATGCGGGCCTGGGTGGCGGGGTCGTACCACGCCCGGAAGTAGAGGTACCCGCCCGCCTTCATCCCTGCGGCCTTCATGCCCTGGTAGTTGGTGACGAACGCGTTGTCGACGAAGAAGATGCCGTCGAGCGCCCGGGCGTACCCGAAGTCCTTCCCCGAGGCCTTCACCATGTTCCAGTTGATGTTCCCCTGGAACTCCGAGACGTCGACGCCGTCGAGCTTGGGCCCCGGTTGGCACCGCACCGTGGTGCCCGGCGTGGCCGCCGACGCGACGCCCGGGCTGATCATGGCCGCGAGCGCGCCCACGACGACGACGACGACGGTCGCGACCGCCACGGGGAACGGGCGCCGCCGGGTACCTCGAGCGGCCGGTCGTCGGCTGGCGAGCGGTCGGCTCACGGATGGACCCCTGTCGTCGATCGAACGGTGCGGTCGGCAGGACACGAACCGGGCGCACCGGACCAGCCGGTGCGCTCAATGGCAGCGCAGTCCCACCCATGCCGCCACCTATCGGCTCAGGGCACCCGGGTCGGACCGCGACACCCGATCGCGGGGGAACGGGAGCCACAGATCCCATGGGGCGACCGCTCGCGAGGTGCTCGGTGGACCGGCAGCTCACTAGTGTGCCGCTGCAGGGGATCTCAGAGGGGAAGCATGCGAACTCGAAGCAGTGGCGTGGTCGTGGTGTTGGCGCTGTTGGCGGTGGTGGGAGCGGTCGGGCCGAGCGCGCCGGCCGGCGCCGACGGCGGCGGCACGGTGGATCTGACCGGCGCGTCGGCGGCCACCTTCAC
>Ga0105044_10001876_pt1 | contig 28445 bp, 29 predicted proteins | sample MAT01_FD_78092 | JGI IMG/M metagenome (GOLD analysis project Ga0105044, IMG submission 78092) | Freshwater microbial communities from Lake Fryxell liftoff mats and glacier meltwater in Antarctica - MAT-01 | ecosystem: Environmental > Aquatic > Freshwater > Ice > Liftoff microbial mat | place... | reverse complement strand
GCGCCAAACGCACCACGCTGCACACGCTCGGACGGACAGCCACAATTCAAATTGATTTCGTCATAGCCCCAATCGATGCCGATTTTCGCGGCACGAGCGAGGTCGTCACGTTCGCTGCCACCGAGTTGTAGCGCAACGGGATGTTCGCTGTCGCTGAATCGCAAGTGACGACGATGCTGCTCTTCGCCACCAAAGATCAACGGCCCTGTGGTCACCATCTCGCTGTATAGCCGCGCGTTCGGCGACAGCATGCGGAAAAGCACGCGGCAATGGCGATCAGACCAGTCCATCATCGGAGCGGTAGTCAATCGCCACGGAGAGTCTGGCCTGCTTTTTTTCGGGGTAGCGGTTGTCATGCCGCTATTTTCTCAGGTACGACGGCTGAGTAAAGCGGTGTGCTCCTGTTTTCATGGGTCGTTGAAGCTTTGCGGCTGGATGATTTTGTTGCCAATTTTTATCTTCAGCTTTTTATTGAAACGACCTTTGCGCATGGCGTATATCGCTAAGAGGCGTAAAAGCGACTCGGTACATATATCGCACTCAGACCATATAGAATGGACATTACAGAAAAAAGCTGTAAGCCTGCGACCAGGTTGCTTACACCCCTGAGGGCGAGCACAAAATACCTGGAAAAATCGGCCGCACGTAAAGCCCTCGTGCGTCGTCAGAATTCGCGTTCGACTATGCCGATTGCTACGCTGCGGTGCGCCAAGGCACGACTGGCGCGGGCATGACGCTTACTGCTAGAGTTGACGGGATGCAAATACACCCAACCAATTTGGCAGGAGGTACACATGAATTTCTCGATGTCTGAACGGCAGACCCATTGGCGTGATCGCGTGATCGCATTCATGAATCAGCACGTCTATCCAGCGATCCCAACCTACGTGGAGCAGATGAAGGCCTTTGGTGAAAACCGTTGGCAGGTGGTGCCGGTGGTCGAGGAGCTAAAGGCGCTGGCTAAAAGTGAGGGGCTGTGGAACCTTTTCCTGCCCGTAGATTCGCTGCCAGCAGACAGCCCGTTTCGCGGTGCTGGCCTCACCAATCTGGAATACGCGCTATGTGCAGAGCAGATGGGCCGCGTCGGATTCGCATCTGAAGTTTTCAACTGTTCCGCACCGGACACCGGCAACATGGAAGTGCTCGCGCGATATGGCTCCGCTGAGCACAAAGCGAGGTGGCTGCAGCCGCTGTTAGCGGGTGAAATTCGCTCGGCCTTTCTGATGACCGAGCCCGACGTGGCCTCCTCCGATGCCACGAACATTCAAACCTCGATTCGTCGCGATGGCGATCACTACGTTGTCAATGGTCGCAAATGGTGGTCATCCGGCGTCGGCGATCCGCGCTGTAAGCTCGCGATTGTGATGGGCAAAACTGATCCGTCAGCGCCGTCACACTCGCAGCAGTCGCAAATATTGGTGGAGCTTGATACGCCGGGCATCGAGATCGTGCGCATGTTGCCGGTTTTTGGTTTTGATGATGCGCCGCATGGTCACGCCGAAGTCGTGTTCCGCGATGTGCGCGTGCCCGCCAAAAATATTTTGCTGGGTGAAGGTCGTGGCTTTGAAATTGCACAGGGTCGCCTGGGGCCGGGACGAATTCACCACTGCATGCGCTCGATTGGTAGTGCGGAATTAGCACTTGAAAAAATGGTGAAGCGCCTGCAATCGCGGGTCGCGTTCGGCAAAAAAATATCCGACCAATCGGTGTGGGATGAGCGCGTAGCCGAAGCGCGGATTGATATCGAGATGACGCGTTTGCTCTGTCTTCAGGCCGCAGACATGATGGACAAGGCGGGCAATAAAGTCGCGCGCATGCAGATCGCGATGATCAAGGTCGCTGCGCCCCGCATGGCGCTGCGCATCATCGACAATGCGATTCAGGCCTTCGGTGCGGCGGGCGTATCGACCGATGCCGGGCTCGCCAAGCAATACGCCAGCATGCGTACGATGCGTCTGGCCGATGGGCCGGATGAAGTGCATAACCGCACGATTGCGCGCATGGAATATGGGCGGCATGTGGTCAAGAGCACTTGATTCTGAAAAAAATCACGGGCTCTGATCGGGGTGCAGTTAGGTTCCTCCCCTTGAAGGAGAGGGAGCTTTCCAGTGCAGCGAATTGCTAAGCGGTTGTAGCCATCGCCTTACCCACCTCATTGCGTCCCTGAGCACCACCGTTCTCGGGAACCATCTCCTCGGCACGATCCGAAATCGCTGCAAATTCCGCAGCCACCTGCTCAGCCATGTCTGCGCCACTACCGACGTGCACGCCGCTCGTCATCGTGATATAGGCGCGCTCAAAGGTGCCCGCACCTGCGCACAAAATAACTCGCGTCGGGGCAGCATCAGAAACCAGATAAAGCAATCCCGGTGTCACTGATTCCGGCTTCAACTTTGCCAGCACTTCCTCTGGCATCAGCCCTTCAGTCATGCGCGTGGCGGCCGTGGGAGCAAGGCAATTGACATGGATATTGTCCTTCGCTCCTTCGATCGAGAGCGTCTGCATCAGCCCTACCAGTGCCATCTTCGCCGCACCGTAATTAGCCTGCCCGAAGTTGCCGTACAAACCGGAAGACGACGTCGTCATCACGATGCGCCCGTACTTCTGCGCGCGCATGATGTCCCACACCGCCCTGGTGCAGATCGCAGCGCCCATCAGGTGAACGTCGACCACAAGCCGGAAGTCACTCATGTCCATCTTGCCGAAGCTCTTGTCGCGCAGGATGCCGGCGTTGTTGACCAAAATGTCGATGCGACCCCAGGTGTCCATCACTTCCTTAACCATGCTGGCAACGGCGGCCTCGTCTGTGACCGAGGCGTGATTGGCCATCGCGGTTCTGCCCGCAGCTTGAATCTCTGCGACCACCGCATCGGCTGCGCTCAGCGCGTTGCCCGATGCGTCGGGCGCCGCGCGCCCGAAGTCGTTGACGACCACTTTGCATCCCCTCGCCGCTAGCGCCATAGCGTGCGAGCGACCCAATCCGCCTCCTGCCCCCGTGACAATCGCGATCTTGCCTTCAAATCGAATACTCATCACCACTTTTCCGTGTCGAGTGCTAAAGCGCATGATTAGATCGTATTTGCCAGCGTACTTCAGCGTTTGCGACGTGATGTAACCGGAAAAGGCGCGAACGTCGGTAGCCCAGTGCCCAATTTGGCGAAGGCAGGGCGATTTCCATTCCCGCAAATATCTCGTCGAAGGACGATCTCCAGAATCTTGTGTCGGCGACCGACGCCAAATTCGGAAAAATAGACATCTTGGTATGCAACGCCGCCAACAATCCGTACTACAGCCCACTCGCCGGGATTGCCGACGATCAGTTCCGCAAAATCCTCGAAAACAACGTCATCGCGAATCACTGGTTGATCAGCTTCGTCGCGCCACAAATGATCGAGCGTAAGGACGGCGCGATCATCATAGTGTCGTCGATTGGTGGGCTGCGCGGATCACCCGTGATCGGCGCGAATAACATCTCCAAGGCGGCTGACTTTCAGCTGGCGCGCAATCTGGCGGTCGAGTACGGCCCGCACAATGTTCGCGTCAACTGCATCGCGCCGGGCTTGATCAAAACCGATTTCGCCAAAGCACGGTGGGAAAACGCAGAGATGCTCAGGCTGCGCACGGCCACCACGCCGCTGCGCCGCATCGGTGAGCCCGACGAAATCGCGGGGGCCGCTATTTTTCTGGCGTCACAAGCTGGAACGTTTGTCACCGGCCAGAGTATCGTTGTCGACGGCGGCGTGACGATCTGATTTGACGGGGCGAAAATGGGGCAGTTGGGTATGCTTCACCGATGAGTGATACCGACAATTTTTCCGGCACCCGCTCGGTCGCTGCCGAGCATGCATTTGACGTCGTCCGCCTGGCCGAATTCATGCGCGCCCACGTGGACGGCTACTCGGGTGAGTTAACCGTCGAGCAGTTCAAGGGCGGGCAATCGAACCCGACATTCCGCCTGACTGCGGGTGGGAAGAACTACGTGCTGCGCCGCAAGCCGCCGGGTGTATTGCTGCCGTCCGCGCACGCGGTGGATCGCGAGTTTCGGGTGATCAGCGCGCTCGCCAATACTGACGTGCCGGTGGCTCGTGCCTATGCATTGTGTGAAGACGTGAGCGTGATCGGCACCATGTTCTACATCATGGATTGCGTCGATGGCCGCATCCTGTGGGATCCAGCTTTGCCCGGTATGACGAATGCTGATCGCGGCGTGCACTACAACGAGATGAATCGCGTGATCTCCGAGCTGCACCGGGTTGATCCGGGCGCGGTCGGCTTGAGCGAATACGGCAAACCGGGCAACTACATTGAGCGCCAGGTCGGGCGCTGGACCAAGCAATATCGCGCGGCTGAAACCGAGATCATCGACGCCGCAAATCAGCTTATCGAATGGCTACCCAAGTACATTCCGGCAGGTGTCGAAACGCGTATCGTCCACGGCGACTTCCGCATCGACAATGTGATTTTTCATCCGACCGAAGCGCGCATTGTGGCCGTGCTTGATTGGGAGCTCTCCACGCTTGGTCATCCGCTCGTGGATTTCGCGTATCACTGCATGGTGTGGCACATGAAACCGGGGAACGGCGTGCGCGGATTGGCGGGAGTGGACATCGCTGCGCTTGGCATTCCGACTGAGTGTGAGTATCTGCAAAGTTATTTGCAACGCACAGGTCGCGGTGACGCGAGTGGCGTGAGCGCGGCGGACTGGAACTACTACCTCGTGTTCAACATGTTCCGTCTCGTCGGCATTCTGCAAGGCATCATGGCGCGTGCGCTGCAAGGCAATGCGTCAAGCCCGCGAGCGCTAGAAGCGGGACGACGCACGCGACCGTTGGCGGAGCAGGCTTGGGCGTTGGCGCAGATGATTAAGCGGTAGGGCACCTTGGCAATGTCCGACGTTTTGATCGCGGTTCAAGGCGACATTACCAAGCTATCGGTTGATGCCATTGTTAACGCCGCGACCTCGTCTCTTCTGGGAGGCGGTGGAGTCGATGGAGCGATTCATCGAGCAGTTGGTTCTGAGCTGATACGCGAGTGCCGTCTTCTGGGTGGTTGCAAAACGGGTGAAGCAAAGCTCACAAAGGGCTATCGCCTCCCGGCGAAATTTATCATCCACACGGTGGGGCCTGTCTGGCGTGGCGGTACGCACGGGGAACCTGAACTTCTCGCCGCCTGCTATCGGCGCTCGATGGAGCTTGCGTTCAAGAATGATGTTTCCTCAATCGCGTTTCCCAGCATTAGCACCGGCATCTATGGCTACCCAATCGAACTGGCGGCTCGGGTCGCCATCGACACAGTCTGCACTTCGCTCGTAGAGTTTCCAATTGTTCGACACGTCGTGTGCTGTTGCTTCTCACAGAATGATTTGGCTGTTTATGAAGATGCTCTGCGTGATGTAGGCGATTCGTCGCGCGTCCGACCGTGAGCAACAGTCGCGTATCAGTATTGTCCCTGCACGAATAGATCAAATATCATCGGATAATCATTCCCAAGGAGAAAACTACCGTGCATCATCGTTCATTGTCCGCAAAATTTTCACAGCGACGTAGCGTCGCGCTAGTGTTAACCGCACTCGCAGTCAGCACGCCGCTTTTGTTGGGCACCGCTGCTGCTTTCGCCCAAGCCTACCCAAACAAGCCCATCACGTTGATCGTGCCCTGGCCTGCAGGTGGTTCTACGGATCGTCACCTGCGCACGCTCGCGGAGATCGCGGGCAAGAATTTGGGACAGCCGATTGTTGTGCAGAACCAGCCCGGTGGAGGCGGCACGCTTGGCCCGGGTAACATGGCGCTTGCCGCGAAGCCTGACGGCTACACGATTGCGCAGTTTCCGATGGGCATGCTGCGCATTCCGCACATGCAAAAAACGGCGTGGAATCCGCTGACCGATTTCAGTTTCATCATCGGCGTTTCGGGCTACACGTTCGGCTTCGTGGTGAGGAACGATTCGCCGTACAAATCGTTCGCCGAATACGTCGAGGCCGCGCGCAAGGAGCCGGGCAAGATCGACTACGGCTCGACCGGCACCGGCACCTCGCCGCACTTGTTACTGGAAGAAATCGGCGACGTCGCCAGAGTGAAATTCAATCACGTGCCGTTCAAGGGCAATGCGGATTTGATGACGGCGCTGCTCGGCGGGCATGTGATGGCGGGCAGTGACGCCAGTGGCTGGGACAAATATATCGACGGCGGGCAGATGCGTCTGCTGGCGACGTTCGGTGACAAGCGCACCAAGCGCTGGCCCAATGTGCCGACCGCGAAGGAGCTCGGCCTGAATGTCGTTGGCAATTCGCCGTACGGACTCGTCGGCCCGAAAGGGATGGATCCCGCGATCATGAAGACGCTGCATGATGCGTTCAAGAAAGCGATGGATGACCCGAAGCACCTTGAAGTGCTCGACCAGTTGAATCAGGATCTCTGGTATCGCAACGGTGAGGATTATGCGAAGTGGGCGAAGGAGACGTTTGCGAAGGACAAGCTGTTGATTGAGCGATTGGGTTTGGCGGCGAAGTAGGCCCTCTGGAGTAAAAGTTACGATCAGTTTTGTCGTCCTGATCGCAAGCGAAGGATCAGGAGGCGTCAGTTCAATGTTCAAACGAGCAGAACTCTCACGCGATTTGATCCTTCGCGCACTCAGGATGACTGCCAATTGTTGCGGACTGATTTGGAATATGTGATGTCGTCTTACCGCTGCCTGATCGAAAACCTCGCCTTCGCCGAAGCCCCGAGATGGCACGATGGCGAACTGTGGTTCTCCGATTTCTTCACGCATCAGGTCATGCGTGTCGACCGTGACGGTCGCGCCCATGTGGCGGTTGAGGTGCCAAACCAGCCGTCAGGTCTGGGCTGGTTGCCCGATGGCCGATTGCTGGTCGTTTCTATGCTGGATCGCAAGCTAATGCGGCTTGATCCGACGGGACTCGTCGAGGTTGCCGATCTGAGCCAACTTGCGGATTTTCATTGCAACGACATGGTGGTCGACGCCAAGGGTCGCGCCTACATCGGCAACTTCGGTTTCGATATTTTCGCGCAGCCCGTTGTACCCAAACCGACCGTGCTGGTGATGGTGTCGCCGGACGGAAAAACGTCCGTGGCTGCGAACGACATGGCGTTCCCGAACGGCACCGTGATCACGTCGGATGGCCGGACGATGATAGTCGGTGAGACCTTCGCGAAGAGGCTCACGGCGTTTGAGGTCGGCGACGACGGTACGTTGTCAAATCGCCGCGTCTGGGCCGATCTAGGCAAACTCGCGCCAGACGGCATTTGCCTCGATGCAGAAGATGCCGTCTGGGTGGCGTCACCTCGCAGCAACGAGTTCGTTCGCGTGCTCGAAGGGGGCACCATCACACGCCGCGTCCCGGTGTCCAATCAGGCGATTGCCTGTGCGCTCGGTGGTGAAGACGGCAAGCGGCTGTTCATGGTGATCGGTCGCGTCAAGCCCCGTGAAGAGGCGATAGCGACACGCGTCGGTCGCATTGAGTACATCGACGTTGATGTACCCGCCGCAACTGCACCTCGCTAACTAAACTGCGCGAAATTCGGCGCGCGTTTTTCGGCAAAAGCAAGGAATGCTTCTGCCGCTTCCGGACTTTTCAGGCGTTCGGCGAACACTTCACTTTCCCGATCCATCGTTTGCGCGATGAGATCGATGTCGCGCATCAACCGCTTGGTGGCGCGCAACGCTCCGATGGGTTTGTCGGCCAGCGTGTGGGCGACGGCGAGCGCCTTGGCGCGCAGCGCTTCCGGCGCAGCGAGATAGCGCGCAAGGCCCCACTCCACGGCGGTCTTACCGTCAACATGCTCGCCCAGCGCAATCATTGAAAACGCTCGCGCGTACCCAATGCGCGCCTGCAACAAGAGGCTGGACGCCGCTTCTGGCACCAGCGCGAGGTTGACAAATGGCGTAATCAGACGCGCCTGTTCGGTCACACACACCACATCACAATGCAACAGCATCGTGGTGCCGACGCCAACCGCGAGCCCATGCACGGCAGCGACGATGGGCTTGTCCGCCGTTGCGAGTCCGTGCAGAAAACGGGTGACGTGGCGTACAGTCGGGCCAGAGCCAGCCGAGATTGTTGCAAAGTCGCTCAAATCGTTGCCCGCCGTGAAACTGTCGCCCTCGCTGCGAATGATGATGCAGCGAATTGCCGGGTCGTCGTGCGCACGCTGCAAGCCATCTGCGAGCATCCCGTACATCGCGTTGGTCAGCGCATTCTTCTTTTCAGGGCGGTTCATCGACAGGGTCATGATGGACCCGTCGATGGCTACGGTGACTAATTCGTTCACGGCGATTTCTCCTTGCGATTTCTCTTTGTTAGGTGTGAAGGATAGCGTGCGCATCAAGTGCCATGATTTCAAACGCGACGCTTGTCGGCCCGACACATGATTTGTGATTGCTTTGACAACGACGAAGCGCTGAGATGTCACGCGAACAGGTGCATGGCCAGATCGTGGGGGCAGCGTTTGCACTGGCCGATATCCGCAACTTTGCCGGGCCTGCCGCGCTCCGATATCCGCCGTCAGGTATCGCTCTGCAACAATGGGCGTTGCGCCGAGTTTCTTAAAGCCATGTTCTTCTTCCGCGATCTTTCCGTCTCTGCCGTCGTCACTGGATTTGTTGTCGTTTTGGTTGGATTTACCAGTACGGGCGCATTGGTTTTTCAGGCGGCACAATCGCTAGGCGCGACGCAGTCGCAAATCAATTCATGGATGTGGGCGCTCGGGCTTGGCATGGGCCTCGCGTCGATCATTCCGTCGCTCCTTTACAAGAAGCCAGTCGTTGCCGCCTGGTCGACACCCGGTGCGGCGTTGATCGCTACCAGCGCGGCGGGGGTGACGATGCCGGAAGCGGTCGGCGCATTCGTCGTGTGCGCCGTGCTCATCATCATCGCGGGCGCGTCAAAATTATTCGAGCGCATGATGAATCGCATTCCGGTCGCCATCGCGTCAGCGATGCTCGCAGGCGTGTTGTTGCGCTTCGGGCTTGAAGCGTTCAGTTCGATCAGGACGGCACCAGCAATGGTGCTGGCGATGTTCGTGCTGCACCTGTTGGGACGGCGCTTCTGGCAGCGCTATGGCGTGGTTGGCGTGCTTGCTGTGGGGCTCGCGTTTGCTGCGGGCGCGGACGCTTTGAAATGGTCTGCGGTGACTGTGGAATTGGCGACGCCGGTGTGGGTGACGCCGGAGTTTTCCCTCTCGGCGATCATCGGTTTGGCGCTGCCGCTTTTTCTGGTGACGATGGCGTCGCAGAACATGCCCGGTGTCGCGGTCATGCGCGGTGCGGGCTACGACACGCCGATCTCGCCCGTGATTACGACTACCGGAGTCATCAATCTTATCTTTTCACCGTTCGGTGCATTTGCGCTCAACTTAGCCGCGATCACGGCTGCGATTGCGATGGGGCGCGAGGCGCATGAGGACAAAGACAAGCGCTACACCGCTTCGGTGATGGCGGGCGTTTTTTATTGCCTGATTGGGCTGTTTGGCGCGATTGTTGGTGAGCTGTTTGCGGCGTTTCCGCGTGAATTGATTGTGGCATTAGCGGGCCTCGCGCTGATGGGGACGATTGGCAATGGATTGGCCGCCGCCGTCACTGAAGAGAAGAATCGTGAGGCTGCGATCATCACGTTTTTGGTGACGGCATCGGGTGTGTCGATATTGGGTATTGGAAGTGCGTTTTGGGGGCTGGTGGCGGGCGTGGTGGCGATGGTGGTTTTGAATCGGCGGGTTGCTTGATTAGCGGATTGGTCGACGCTCCCCTCGCCCCCGGAGGGAGAGGGGCTGGGGGAGAGGGGGAGGGTGGATGCGGCAGGACTTGTTCCAGCAAGCTTCCCCCTCTCCCCAACCCCTCCCCCACCGGGGTGGAGGGGCTAGAACCGGGGTGGTCAGCTCGTTTGAATCTGCGTTTTGAAGCGCGCGAAGTTTTAGGTTCGTCGCGCACCGTGATGACCGAGCGCAACCACTTCGGCCCATTGCGAATCCTGAAACCGCTCTATCCCGAAGGCCATGACATCTGCCACGGCGTGATCGTGCATCCGCCGGGCGGTATTGTGGCGGGTGACAGTCTGGCGATTGACATATGCGTTGATGAAAATGCCAACGCGCTCATCACTACACCGGGCATGCAAAAGTGGTATCGCTCGAGCGGTAAACAGGCGAGCGCCGACACCCAACTGCGCGTTGCCGATGGGGCGTCGCTTGAATGGATGCCGCAGGAAACGATGGTGTTTGATGGTGCGTGGGCGGAGCAAGTCCTCGACATCACGTTGGCACCGGGAGCACGGTTGTTCGGTTGGGAAATGCTGTGTCTGGGCCGTACGACGCGGGGTGAGCGCTTCACGACGGGTGAGTTTCGGCAACGCATTCGATTGGTGCATCGGGGTGAAGAAACCGGCCAGGGTGCACCGATGTGGCGCGAGTCCATGATTTTGCGCGGAGACGACCCACTCATGACCTCCGCACTTGGGATGCGCGGCTTGCCGGTGATCGCCACAGCATGGATTGTGTTTCCGCCAGAAGCGCAGGATTCGGCTACGCTGCTCGGCGAAATCCGCGTGGTGCTCAACGACGCACCGCTGGCCGCCGCGTCGTCACCCGAGCCGGGGCTGATCGTCATGAAAGCCATAGGCGACTCGCCTGAAACGGTACGCAACTTGCTGATTGCTGTGTGGAGCAAAATACGCATGCAGGTAATCGGACGCAAGCCCGAATTGCCGCGCATCTGGAGCACCTGAAACTTCATGGAATCGTTATGGACTTAAGCCCTAGAGAAAAAGACAAGATGCTCATCTTCACCGCTGGACTGGTGGCGGAGCGGCGCAAAGCGCGCGGGCTGAAATTAAATCATCCCGAATCGGTTGCGCTCATCGCGGCAGCGATTCTTGAAGGTGCGCGCGATGGCAGCACCGTGGCCGAACTCATGAGTTTCGGCACGAAAATACTCGGACGCGAGGACGTGATGGAGGGCGTGCCCGAGATGATCCCGGACATTCAGGTGGAGGCGACGTTTCCTGATGGAACGAAGCTGGTGACTGTTCATAACCCGATTCAATAGTTGTCATGTTGAGTACAGCGAAACATCAGGTGGCTGACTGGCCACTTCAATCGAACTATTTCGTATGCACTGATTCTTCGCGCTGCTCAGAATGACAAAAAGGACGCTCAATGATCCCCGGCGAAATCCTCACGGTCGATGGCGACATCGAACTCAACGTCAAACGCAATACGCAAAAAATTGCGGTGTCGAATACGGGTGATCGCCCGATTCAGGTTGGCTCGCACTACCACTTTTTTGAGACGAATAACGCGCTTGATTTTGATCGCAAAACCGCGCGCGGCATGCGCTTGAACATCGCGGCGGGAACAGCGGTTCGCTTTGAGCCGGGACAGTCACGCACGATTGAATTGGTGGAGCTTTCCGGTAGCAAGACGGTTTTTGGCTTTCACGGGAAAGTGATGGGTTCGTTGCTGGCAAAAGCGTCTGTAAAAACGGCGAAAGCACCGGTTGCCGTCAAAGCAAAACCCGCAAGCAAAAAGCCCGCCGCAAAAGCAACGAAGGGAGCCAAGCGATGAGCACACTGTCCCGTCGCGCTTATGCCGAAATGTTTGGCCCCACCACCGGCGACCGGGTTCGTCTCGCCGATACCGATCTTTTCATCGAAGTTGAAACGGACCTCACGACTTACGGCGAAGAGGTCAAATTCGGCGGCGGTAAAGTCATCCGCGACGGCATGGGCCAGTCACAATTGCCCGCAGCCAAAGTCGCCGACACGCTCATCACCAACGCGCTGATCGTCGACGCGAAGCTGGGCATCATCAAGGCCGACATCGGCCTGAAAAACGGTCGTGTATGGAAGATCGGCAAGGCCGGCAATCCTGACATTCAGCCGAACGTCACGGTGCCGATTGGTGGCGCAACCGAGGTGATCGCGGGCGAGGGCATGATCGTGACGGCGGGCGGAATCGACGCACACATTCACTTCATCTGCCCGCAGCAGATTGAAGAATCGCTCGCAAGCGGTGTGACCACCATGCTCGGCGGCGGCACCGGTCCCGCAGCGGGCACGAGCGCGACGACCGTGACCCCGGGCATTTTTCACATGCGCGAAATGCTGCGCTCGCTCGATGCGTTCCCGATGAATTTTGGTCTGCTTGGCAAGGGCAACATCAGCCAGCCGAAACCCATCGCCGAGCAGATCGAAGCGGGTGCGATTGGCCTCAAATTGCACGAGGACTGGGGCACCACGCCCGCCGCAATTAACAACTGTTTGAACGTTGCCGACAAGTACGATGTGCAGGTGTCGATTCACTCGGACACGTTGAACGAGTCAGGCTTTGTTGAGGACACGATTGCTGCTACCAAAGGACGCGGGCTCTGTGCGTTTCACACTGAAGGCGCGGGCGGCGGACATGCACCGGACATTCTGAAAGTCATTGGAACCGACAACTTTCTTCCGGCGTCAACCAACCCCACGATGCCCTACACCGTCAACACGATTGATGAGCACCTCGACATGCTCATGGTGTGCCATCACCTTGATCCTGCGATTGCTGAAGACCTTGCGTTTGCGGAGTCGCGCATTCGCCGCGAAACGATTGCGGCCGAGGACATTCTGCATGATCTCGGTGCGATCTCGATGATGTCGTCGGACTCTCAGGCGATGGGCCGCGTCGGCGAGGTCATCACACGCACGTGGCAGACCGCGCACAAGATGAAGGTTCAACGTGGTTTTCTTTCCCCCTCTCCCGCAAGCGGGAGAGGGGCTATGGGTGAGGATGCTGGCGTGAGAGGACTGTCAAGAAACGACAATTTTCGTGTCCTGCGCTACATCGCGAAATACACCATCAATCCGGCGATTGCTAACGGCGTATCACACGAAGTGGGTTCGCTCGAAGTGGGCATGTGGGCCGATATTGTCATCTGGCGTCCTGCGTTTTTTGGTGTGAAGCCATCGCTAATTTTGAAGGGCGGGCAGATCGCGTGGGCGCTGATGGGTGACGCCAATGCGTCGATTCCGACACCGCAGCCTGTGCATGGCCGCCCCATGTTTGGCGCGTTCGGCGGTGCGCTGAAATCATCCTCGATTACGTTTGTTTCGAATGCCGCATACAAACTCGGCGTCGCGAAAAAGTATGGGTTGCAGAAAATTGTTGCTCCGGTAAAAGGCATTCGCAAAGTACGAAAACAGCACATGGTGCTTAACGGTTACATGCCGCACATGGAGATCGACGCCGAGACCTACGAGGTCCGCGCCGATGGCCAGTTGCTCATCTGCGAGCCAGCCATAGTGTTGCCGATGGCGCAACGATATTTCCTGTTTTGATGATGGGTCATGCAGCCCCTCCGCCCTTTCGGGGCACCTCCCCTACTGCGCAGGGGAGGCAGCCGAGAGCAAGTCTCCCCTGCGCAGTAGGGGCGATGTCGGCGCAGCCGACAGAAGGGTAATAGGCGAACTATGCAATTAGCTACTCATTTGGTCCCCTGCGAAATTCAGGCGATTGAATCCGTCGAACTCACGTTTGATCAACGCGAAAAATCTCGCCTGCGCGTGACGATGGCGAACGGGGAAGAAATCGGTATTCAGCTCAAAATCGGCACGATGCTTTCGCACGGTGACAAGCTGGCCCTGCATGATGGCCGCATCGTTGAGGTGATCGCTGCCAACGAATCGCTGCACGAGGTGCGGGCGAATGGTGCTGCGCAGCTTGCACGAATTGCGTATCACGTCGGTAATCGGCACGTGCCTTTGCAGGTTGAAGGCGAATATCTGTTGATGCTGCCCGATCACGTCTTGCAGGCGATGGTGGAAGGCCTTGGTGGCACGGTGACCGAAGTGCAGCGCGGCTTTCAGCCCGAGAGCGGTGCGTACGGTCACAGCCATGTGCATCATTCGCACGATGATCAGGGGCATGGCGGCAAGATTCATGACCATCTGGCGCCACGGAACGAAGACCGGTGATCAGTCTGCCTCGGCTGTTGCAACTCGCGTCGCCCGCTTTGCCGGTCGGTGCGTATAGCTATTCGCAAGGGCTGGAGTGGGCGATTGAGAGTGGCGACGTCACGAACTCGGCGACGGCGCATCGCTGGATTGAAGATCACTTGTCGCTCGTTTTTTCGCGTTTTGAAGCGCCGGTCTATGCCGCAGCTTTTGACGCATGGCAGCGGGAGGTCGCACCAGAAGTTCTCCGACTCAACGCGGAATTCATCGCCTCGCGAGAGTCAGCCGAGCCGCGCGCGGAGACCCTGCAAGTGGGTTTCTCATACGCCGCATGGAGCCGTGAAGTGGCGGAATTAACGGTCTCGCAGCGCGCTACGCTGGCAGCGCTTGATCGCGTGTGCGCGCCCGTCGGCGCGGCGCTGGCAGCGGTCGCCAGCGGCGTATCCGTACGCGACGGCTTGTTGGCCTATGTCTTCGGCTTTACCGAAAATCAGGTGATGGTGATGGCGAAAGTGCTACCGATGGGGCAGATTGCGGCGCAGAAATTGCTATTCGCCTTGGGCGATGCGGTGACCGCTGCAGTTGATTCTGCGTTGGCTTTAAGCGAGCCCGATTGGGCGAGCGCCTCGCCGTGGCTCGCGATTGCACAGATGAAACACGAAACTCAATATTCACGATTGTTCCGCTCATGAAGCCTGAAAATTCACACGGTCCACTTCGCGTAGGCATCGGCGGCCCCGTCGGGTCCGGCAAGACCGCGCTCACGCTGGAGCTCTGCCAACGCTTCCGCGACACCCACAACATCGCCGCCGTCACCAACGACATCTACACCAAAGAAGACGCACAGTTTCTGGTGGATCACTCGGCGCTGGCGGCGGATCGCATCATCGGTGTCGAAACCGGTGGCTGCCCGCACACCGCCATTCGCGAGGACGCCTCGATCAATCTCGAAGCCGTAGATCGCCTGAACAAGCGCTTCCCCGGTCTCGACATGATCTTCGTCGAGAGTGGCGGCGACAATCTGGCGGCGACGTTTTCGCCTGAATTGTCTGACCTCACGATCTATGTGATCGACGTTGCGGCGGGCGAAAAAATCCCGCGCAAAGGCGGGCCCGGCATCATGAAAAGCGATTTGCTGGTGATCAACAAAATTGATCTCGCGCCTTACGTTGGCGCGTCGCTGGAAGTGATGGCGCATGACGCGAAAAAAATGCGCGGTGCGAAGCCGTTCGTTTTTTCCAATCTCAAAGTCGGTAAAGGCGTCGATGAGATCGTCGCCTTTATCAAACACCACGGCATGCTGGGCTAATCCCAAACAAACGTAGACAGGAGCACCCTTATGAAACGAATCTTTGCAATTTCAGCGCTTTTTATCGCGCAGTCGGCGTTTGCGCATCCAGGGCACGACGTTGCCTCGAGCGCGATGGCGGGACTGATGCATCCGGTGACGGGGCTGGATCATTTGGTTGCGCTTGCCTCGGCTGGTGCGCTGCTTGCTGCAACCTCTGTACGCACTCGCTGGCTTGGCATCGCAGCGTTGCTTGTGTCGCTAGCGGCGGGAGCAGGTATTGCCTTTTTAGGTGTCGTATTGCCGTGGAGCGAGTGGGTGATTGGCTCCTCGGTGCTCGTCGCTGGCATCATGCTCGTGCACTCGTATCGCTCTGGCGTAGTTCACCCGGCACCCTTGGTGATCGGCACGGCGGTGTTCGCGCTCTTTCACGGCTATGCGCACGGAGTTGAAATATCGGGTGACGCCACCGGATTCGTGCTGGGCTTCCTCGTAATGTCACTGGCCATCGTTGTGGTGGCGATGCAAGCGGCGCGAAGTGCTTCGCGCGTCCGTGCCCGTCGTCGCGCTCAGCCCGCTTGACAGAGACGTTTCTGGCTGCTCGTTAGAGCTTCACCACAATTTTGCCCATGGCCTGACGCGACGACAGTCGTTTCAGCGCGTCCCTGGTGCCTTCCAGTGTCACGATTTCGGTAATGCTGGGAGCGAGCTTGCCGCCCTCGAACCATGCGGCAAGTTGTTGCATGTTGGCGAGATGCCCCTTCGGATTCACCACTGTGCTGTCGCCCCAGTAGACGCCGAGGATCTGGCGCTCCTTTAGCAACGCGAGGTTGAGTGGAATCTTCGGAATGTCGCCCGCAGCGAAGCCAACGACAAGAAAACGGCCACGCCAGCCGAGCGAACGAATCGCGGGCTCCGAGTACGGGCCACCGACCGCGTCGTAAACCATTTCGACGCCCTTCTTGCCCACGATAGCGGTGACCTGATCGCGCCAGTCGGCGTTCGAATAGTTCACGCAATGGTCGGCGCCGAGTGATTTGCATAGCGCGAGCTTTTCTTCAGACGAAGCGGCGGCGATTACATTGGCCCCCATCAGTTTCGCCAACTGGATCGCCGTGGTGCCTACGCCACCCGCGGCACCTAATACCAAAAGCGTTTCGCCCGGCTGTAGATTGCCGACATCCTTCAATGCGTGATACGAAGTGGCGTACGTCAACACAAATGCCGCCGCCTGCTCGAAACTCATTGGGGGCGGTATCGGCATCAGGATGCGCGCGTCGGCTTCGGCATATTCAGCGAAGCCGCCGCGACCGGTGCTGATGACACGGTCGCCCACCTTCACGTGGGTCACACCTTCACCGACGGCGTGAATGACGCCAGCGAATTCCGCACCCGGAACAAATGGCGTTTGCGGCTTGACCTGATAGAGCCCTTGCACTGTCAACGCATCGGGAAAATTGAGCGACGCTGCCTTGATGTTGATCGTGACTTTGCCGGGACCGGGTACGGGGATGGGCAAGTCTTCGATGGTCAGATCATCGAGGGGGCCGAATTGATGGCAGACGAGAGCTTTCATGCGGCGAGGTGCAGGAGGTGTTGTGAGTTAAAGTTGAATCGTTCTTTTACCGTAAACAACCGGATAATCCGGTCGGCCGGTCTTTGCCCAGGTAATCAGATTGCGTGCAGCCTTCGTGCGTAACTCTATCTCGCTTTCCACCGAATAGAACGCTGAGTGTGGCGTGAGCACAACGCGCGGATGTTCGGTGAGGCGTTCGCCGGGACGCGCCGGTTCAGTTGGCAACACGTCGAGTCCGGCCGAATCGAGCTGGCCTGCATCGAGCGCCGAGAGCAGGTCATCGATGTTGATGACCGCGCCACGCGACGTGTTCACCACATAGCTTCCGCGCTTCATTGCGTTGAAACATCCCGCGTCCAGCATGCCGCGCGTCTCTTCGTTCAAAGGCGTATGCGGCGACACGATGTCGGACTGCGCGAAGAGCTCACGCAGATCGCGCACGCGCTCGACAAAAGCAGGAAAGTCGCCATCGATCAGATACGGGTCATACGCTACAACGCGCTTGAACAAGTTGCGCGAAACATGCGCCATGCGCTTTCCGATGCGGCCGAGACCGACGATGCCAAGTGTCATTTCGGTGGCGCGACGACGTTTGCCGTTTGATTCGTAATGCCACTTGCCAGCGCGAATATCCATCGTGTGAAATGTGGTGCCACGTACGATGTCAAGCACAAGCGCGAGGGCGTGCGTCGCGACTTCGCCGACGCCGTAGTCGGGCGAATTGGCGAGCCACACGCCATGCTTTTCACAAGCCTGCGGATCAATCGTGTCATAGCCAGCGCCGATGCGCGAACAGATGCCGACGCGCGGCAGTGCTATCAGCACGCGATCCGTGACTGGCGCGTACTGGACTAACAGGCCATCCGCATTGCATTCCGTCGCGGCGCGGATGACCTCGTCTTCTGTCTTCGCTTGGGCGATGACCAGACCCATTCCCGCATCGGCGAAGAGCTTCTCTTCGATTTTGAAATGAGAAGCGTCGAAGTCGGTGATTAAAAAGGTTGGCATGATTGTTCTCTGTGGGAGCGGCTCTGCCGCGAAAGGCTTCAACGATTAACACTCTGTCGCGGCAGAGCCGCTCCTGCCGTCTACGGGCTCAATTCATAAATCTAACAAGCCACAGCGAAAGCGATGGAAACACCACTAATAACCCTGTGCGAATAAAGTCTGTGACCAGAAACGGCATGATGCCGCGATAACTCTCGGCCATAGGAACATCTTTGGCCATGCCATTGATCACGTACACGTTAAGCCCCACCGGAGGCGCAATCAAACCGATCTGCACCACCATCAAAATCAGCATGCCAAACCAGATGGCTTTGCTCTGCGTATCCATGCCGTAAATATCGAGCCCCATCACAATCGGAAACACGATGGGCAAGGTCAAGAGGATCATGCTCATCTCGTCCATCACGCCGCCGAGAATGACGTAGAACAGCAAAATCAGCACGATAATGAACACCGGCGATGCACCTGAGGCAGAGACCCATTGCGCGAGCTGGGCGGGCATTTGCGACAGCGCCAGTGCAGAATTGAGCAAGTCTGCGCCGAGAAAAATCAGGAAGATCATGCCGGTGTTGGATGCGGTGCCGAGGAAGCTTTCCTCCATGCCCTTCATCGTGAGCTCGCCTTTAGCCAGGGCCGCGATGAAGGTTGCCAGTGCGCCCACCGATGCCGCCTCGGTAGGAGAAAAAAAGCCGCCGTAAATGCCACCAAACACGACGATAAAGATGATGAGGATGGGCCACACAGGCTTCAACGCTGCGATGCGCTCCGCCTTTGATTGACGAGGTGCCTGCGGGCAATGCTCCGGGTACTTACGGGCAAACCACATGATGGCGAACAGGTAGCCAATGATGGCGATGATGCCCGGAATGATCGCAGCAGCGAATAGTTTGGCGATGTTCTGCTCGGTCAAAATGCCGTAAACAATCAGGATGACTGAGGGCGGAATCAGGATGCCCAGTGTGCCACCCGCCGCAAGCGTGGCTGTGTAAATTCGACCGCTGTAACCGAGACGTTTCATCTCCGGGATGGCGACTTGCCCGATGGTCGCCGCCGTCGCGACGGACGAGCCGCAGACGGTGCCGAACATCGCGCAGGCCAGCACCGCCGCCATCGCCATGCCGCCTTTCACGTGGCCGATCATGGCGTTCGCTGCGCGGAATAAGTCTCGTGACAAGCCACCTTGTGTTGCGAAATATCCCATTAACAAAAAAAGTGGAATCACCGAGAGGTCATACACCGACAAGCGCGCAAACGCTACGCCCTTCAGATGCGCGAGCAGCGCCTCAGGCGACGCGAGTAACCAGTAGCCGATAAAGCCAGGAATCAGCATGGTCGCGGCGATGGGCACACGAACAACCATCAACAGCATCATCAGCCCAAGGAGACCCAGTCCGATCAACATCGGTGTCGTCATGACTGCACCCGCTCCGCTGATTCGTTGTCAGCTGCGCTGCGCAGAATCTTTGCCGCAAGCGCTAGTGCTGCGAGCGTTGCCAGCACAAAGCAGGGTGCCATCAAGGCGTAAGTCCACCACAGCGGCATGCTGATCACCATCGAGGTCTCACCCGCACTTTTCACCGAAATCGTTCCGACTACGGTGCGCCATGCGAAGAGGCCCATTGCGAAGGCGAGCGTCAGGGCGCCGATGGCATCCAGCATCCGCCGTGTGCGTTCGCTTGTGTTGGCCGTAAAAAAATCCACGATCAGATTGCCGCCAGAGAACAGGCAGTAAGGAAAGAAGGAGGAGATAGCGACAGCGATCACATATTGCGTAATTTCAATGTCGCCAGGCACCGGTTGCCCGAATACTGCCCGGCCAATCACAGAGACAACAGTCATCAACGCGAGGATCATTAACAGCACGCCCCCAAAGAAAGCAAACCAGAGCGAAATTCGCTCGATCCAGCGTGTCCAGTTCAATACGTTCCCCGACTGATTATTCTTTGCGTTTTGTCCCCTCTCCCTTGAGGGGAGAGCGGGCTAGGCGTAGCCCTAGTTACGGCCGGGGAGAGGGTGATGGTTGAGCGGAGTTCAAACGTGATGTTTCAAGCCTCCGCCCCCTCTCCCCAACCCTCCCCCGCGCGGGGGGGAGGGGGCCTGGCGCCCTACTTCTCGTACTTCTTGATCAACCCCTGAGCCTTCGCCAACAACGCCTTGCCGTCGTTACCTTTGGCAGTCGCCTCAGCGACCCACTCGTCATATAGACTCGCCGACGCGGTGCGCCAGTTCGCCAGCTCGCTCGCCGGAATCATGTAGAACGAGTTCTTGCGATCCTCAGCTGCCTTGCGTCCCGGTGCTGCTGATTCGTCCCAAATCTTGCCGGTCTGTTTGACCAGCTCTGCGCCCGAATTATTGTCAATGACTTTCTTCAGATCAGCGGGCAGTGAATCGTACTTGGCCGGGTTCATCGCCATGATGAAAATCGCGCTATAGAGCGCGCGTTCTTTCGGATCAGTCTCCGAGTGGAACTTCACCATCTCCTGCAGCTTCACGCTAGGGATGACTTCCCAGGGCAACATGAAACCATCGATCACGCCCTTGCTGATTGAATCTGGAATCGCTGGAAGCGGCATCGATACGGGCGTTGCGCCCAACTTCGAAAGCAACTTGTTGGTCTGACGCGTCGGAGCGCGCATCTTCAGGCCTTTAAAGTCTGCAAGCGTTTTGATCTGCTTGTCCTTTGTGTGAACGTAGCCCTCGTCATGGGTGTGAAACATGAGTGGTTTGACGCCGACGAATTCCTTCTGCACAGCCGGTGTCGTCAAGTAGTATTCCCAAACGGCTTGCGACGAGGCTTCTGCGTTCTCGTTCATGAACGGTAGTTCGAACGCCTCCATGAGTGGAAAGCGGCCCGCCGTGTAACCGGGCAACGTGTAAACAATATCGGCAACGCCGTCTTTGGCTTGATCAAATAGTTGCGCGGGCGTGCCACCCAGCTGCATGGCCGGGAAAATCTGGCACTTCAGCTTACCGCCGGACTCCTTGTTGATCTTGTCGCACCATGGCCCGATCACCTTGAGCGGTGCCATCGCGCCGGGGGCCCAAAAGTGTGAAACTTTCAACGTAATTTCTTGTGCCTGTGCCGCGCCAGTCAGCGCAACGGCCGCGCCCAATAATGCTGCCTTGATCGTCAATTTCATTCCCGCCTCCTTTGATTACAAAATAAAACGATGCTAGCGCCAACGGGACGGTCATGCGCTAGCGAAAACCCCTGTCGGACTTAGAGCGCAGCTGCGGGCTCAATTCGCCCGTATGACTGCCCAAACCCGATGCGGACAGCCCCCGCTTTTTCGCAATGCGCGCGCAGGATCACCGCGTCGCCATCTTCGAGGAAAGTACGCGATTCGCCGGTCGCCAGCGCCACGGGCTCTTTGCCACCGACTGTTAGTTCGATCAATGCGCCTGCCTCGGTGGCTGTTGGGTCTGACAGTGTTCCAGTGCCCAGAAGATCGCCCGGTTGCAGATTACAGCCGTTGACCGTGTGGTGTGCGATGAGTTGTGCGAGGGTCCAGTAAGCGTGGCGATAGCTGGTCAGACATAGCCGCTCTGGTTGTAGCGCAAGCTCTCGCATACGAGGAGTTTCGATGAGCACCTCAAGCTGAATATCGAAGGCGCCCTGCTGACGGTTTTCCGATGAGTCAAGGTAGGGCAATGGCTGCGGATCGTCGGCGACGCGCGTCCATGCGGTGCGATAGGGCGCGAGGGCCTCGAGCGTCACGATCCAGGGCGAGATGGTTGTCGCAAAATTCTTGGCGAGGAAGGGACCCAGCGGCTGATACTCCCACGCCTGCAAATCGCGCGCTGACCAATCGTTGAGCAGGCACACGCCAAACACATGAGACTCCGCCTCTGCGATGTTAATCCGGCTGCCGAGCGCATTACCTTGCCCAACGAAGATGCCCAGCTCAAGCTCGTAGTCCATGCGTTTGCTGGGGGCTAACACCGGCTGTGCAGCACCGGGTGGCATGATCTGGCCGACAGGGCGTGGGAAGCTCTGACCCGATACCGCGACCGATGAGGCGCGCCCGTGATAGCCAATCGGTATCCACTTGTAGTTTGGCAGCAGCGCGTTGTCAGGGCGGAACAGGCGACCGATATTAGTGGCGTGATAGACCGAGGTATAGAAATCGGTGTAGTCGCCGATCTGCGCGGGGACGGTATATTCCACGTCGTCCTGGGCGATCAGGCATGCGCGGACTTGAGACTCATGCGCAGAGCCAGAGCCAGAGCGTAGCGCTCGCGACAGCGCCAATCGAAGCGCAGACCAGCTTGCATGCCCCATTGACATGAAACGGTTTAGCGTCGATTCTCTGGCTGCTTCGCACGCTGCGACTGCATTGCCACTCAACAACGATGTCGCTGCAAGCGCAGTAAGGTCAAGCACTTGATCGCCGATTGCTACGCCTCCACGAAATGCTTCGCCTGAGCCCGCGCGTCGAAACACCGCATGCGGCAGGTTTTGCATCGGGAAATCTGTGATGCCGTCGTTGGCGCTCTCGATGAACGACTTGAGAGCGGGGTCGTGGGTTTCGTTGATTTGATTCATGATCGGTCTTCGGGTCTGTTGCCTCTCCTGCGGTTCATGAGAGGTGGCTGTTGCTATCGCTTCGCGGGATCGAAGTGTTTCTTGATCCCCTGCCAGCATTCAAAATAGTTCTGCTGTAGCTCGGGTGAATTCAATGCCTGCTGCGTCGGTCGAATAATTGTTCTTGTCTCAAACATAAACGCCATAGTTTCGGTAATGTAGTGTGGCTTCGTCGTATCCGCGTTCGACGCCTTTTCAAACGTTTCGGTGTCTGGCCCGTGACCTGTCATGCAGTTATGCAGGCTTGCGCCGCCGGGAGAGAAACCATCGGCTTTCGCATCGTACGCGCCATGGATCAAACCCATAAATTCACCCGCGATGTTGCGATGAAACCACGGCGGGCGAAAGGTGTCCTGCATCGCGAGCACGCGTGGCGGAAAAATCACGAAATCAATATTGCTCACACCCGGCGTGTCGGACGCCGAATGCAGCACAAGAAAAATCGAAGGATCGGGATGGTCGTAGCTGATGGATCCAATGGCGTTGAAGCGGCGCAAATCGTACTTGTAGGGCGCGTAGTTGCCATGCCAGGCGACCACATCGAAAGGCGAGTGATCCATCTGGGCGGACCACAGATTGCCACCGAACTTTGCGACCAACTCGGTTGGCTGGTTTTTGTCTTCGTAAGCGGCGACAGGCGTCAAAAAATCACGCTGATTGGCGAGCCCATTCGATCCAATCGGCCCACGGTCTGGCAGGCGAAACGGCGCGGCAAAGTTCTCGCAAATGTAGCCACGAGCGGTCTCGTCAATCAGCTCAACGCGAAAGCGGACGCCCCTCGGTATCACCACGATTTCCTGCGGCTCGGCTTCGATCACGCCAAGCTCGGTGACAAAACGTAGACGACCCTGCTGCGGCAGGATCAGCATCTCGCCATCGGCGTTGTAGAACGCACGATTTTCCATAGAGCAATTGGCGGCGTACAGATTAATGCCGCAACCCGACTGAGCATACGCATCTCCGTTGCCCGCGTACGTCACGAGGCCCTGAATGAAATCAGCGGGCTCAACTGGAATTGGCAACGGACTCCAGCGCAATTGATTCGGCGTTGTTAGCGTGTTGCTGAAATCGCTCACGAGGCTGCCGTTGCCGATTTGCTTAAACGGGGCGTGCACCGCGGACGGGCGGATCCGATAGAGCCACGAGCGCTTATTGTCGCCACGCAGCGCTGTGAATGCGCTGCCCGTTAACTGCTCGGCGTACAGGCCGTAGGGACATTTTTGCGGCGAATTACGTCCGATGGGCAAAGCTCCGGGAAGCGCTTCGGTCGTGAATTCGTTACCGAAGCCTGTTTGATAGGTGATAGGTGAATTGGTCATTTCAATGCCCTTTGCATTGCGTCTTTCAAAACATCAAGATCGCCAATATGGTTGGCGAGAAGCAAAACGAGTTTCGCGTTCACTTCGTGGCTCTTGGCGGGCGACAAATCGCGGTGAGTATCGATCAGCGCTTCGTAAAAAGCGTCGAAGTTTTTCATGTTGGGTTCGATGTTGAGCGTTGACATTTTGTTGCTCCTCAATCGTTGCAGGTTGCGCGCGCAATCGCCGCTCGCACTGCCGTTTCGTCGTATTGCCGCCATCGCGCGCAGACATGCTGGTCGGGACGGAACAGGTAGGTGGTGCCGGGGCGCGCGTCGTAGCGTGCGATCCATTCGGCTGACGCGATGATCTGCTGGCTCCTGACCTCTCTCTCCGGGGTGGACGGCGAAAAACACAACGCTTTTGATTCGTCGAGTGTTACGCAAACGAATTCCGTTATGAGGAAAGACAGGAACCATTCTTTGAGGCCGTCGATGAGTACCGGCGCATCGACAGCAGGCGCACCCGGCACCATCGCCCCGAAAAACTCATCGGTCCTTGGCGTATTCAACTGCGAGTCATGAAGCGTCGCTGAGACCGATAACCTCCCAGAATTCACGATGCGCCTCGCGAACGGCTGATCCTTCGCCAGCGCTAGCACCGCATCGCGAAACAGCCGGCTCACTTCACTTTTTGGGGTAATGAAATCGGTCGCGCGCGTCGAATTCAAAATGTTTTCATCAGCGGCAAATTCGCGCTCGCTGGCGTAGGTGTCGAGAAGACGATCCGGCGCGTCGTCGCGAAGCACCAGCGCGAGTTTCCATGCCAGATTGTCCACATCCTGAATGCCTGAGTTAGCGCCACGCGCGCCAAAAGGCGACACCAGATGCGCTGAATCCCCGGCGAACAAAACGCGTCCGTGGCGAAACTTTTCCATACGCATGCAGGCGAAGGTGTAGACACTGATCCACTCGAATTCAAACTCGGTGTCCGCGCCGAGAAGCGCCTGCACGCGGGGCCGTACGCGCTCAGGCTTTTTCTCTTCCTCGGGATCGGCGTCCCAACCGAGTTGAAAATCGATGCGCCAAACATTGTCCGGTTGCTTGTGCAAGAGCACCGATTGATTGGGATGGAACGGCGGGTCAAACCAGAACCAGCGCTCGGTGGGAAAGGGGGCGGTCATCTTGACGTCAGCAATCAAAAAGCGATCGCGAAAGGTCTGGCCTTTCGATTCCAGTCCCAGTGCTTGACGCACGGGTGAGCGCGAGCCGTCGCAGGCGATCACGTAGTCGGCAGCCAGGGCGTATGAGCCGTCTGGCGATTCGACGGTGAGTGCGACGCCATCCGTGCGGTTGTCTACAGCGAGCACTTTATGCTTCCAGCGCACATCAATGTTCGGCTGCTGCAGAACGGCGTCGCACAGATAGCCTTCGACGTAATACTGTTGAAGATTGATGAACGCGGGCCGTTGATGGCCTTCTTCGGCGAGTAGGTTGAAGGTGTAGACGTGGTCGCCCTTGCAGAACACTTTACCGACGTTCCACGACACGCCTTTAGCAACCATCGCGTCGCCCACGCCGAGGCGATCAAAAATCTCGAGCGTCCGTTTAGCGAAACAAATCGCACGAGAGCCTACGGAGAGCTTGTTGTCATCATCAAGCAGGACTACTTTGATACCCTGCTGAGCAAGATCGAGTGCCAGCGTCATGCCCACGGGGCCTGCGCCCACGATCACGACCGGTGTGCGCAGCGGCGCTGCTGCGTCCTGTTCGGCGCACCGGCGATGCTCAAAGCGTAAGGCCTGGTAGTCCATCATCGACGTAGCTTTGAGACGACTATCCCTCCAGCGCCAGCCACATCTCCTGATCGCGCTTGTCCGTCCAGATGCGTGGATCAGCATGACCCGTTGCCAGGTCATAAGCACGCGTCACGTCAAACGGCATGCAGTGATCAAAAATTACCCAATGTCCGTACTTCGGTTTCAGGCGATCAAAGGTTTCGCGATACCCGCTGCGTAAGTCCTTGCCCGCCGCTACGCCCGCTTTGACCGACGCATAAAGCTCGCTCACAAACTCGCGCGTGCCTTTCAGCCCAGCAGCCACTTGCTCCGGTGTTTTCAGAGCGGCACCACGACCGGGAACGAGGCTCGACGGTTTCAGCGCAGCGAGAGCGTCAAGCGTCGCAGGCCAATCCTCAAAGTAAGCATCTCCCGCGTAGGGCGTTGCGTCAAACTCCACTAGATCACCCGAGAACAACACCTTTTGCGAAGGAATCCACGCGATGGTGTCGCCCTTGGTGTGACCGCGTCCGACCTGCATGAGCTTCACCTCGAGTTTGCCGAGCCAGAGTGTCATCTCACCCTTGAACGTCATCGTTGGCCAGGTCATGCCCGGCGGCACCGACTCCACGTTTTGAAACAGACGTGGGAAGCGCCCGATCTCGCTCGCTTTGTCCTGCTCGCCACGCTCAACGATCAGGTCATACGTGTCCTGACTGGCGATGATATGTTCCGCGCCCTCAGCCTTATAGCCTGATGCACCGAGCACTCGCACAGCGTGATAATGCGACAACACAACGTACTTGATTGGCTTGTCGGTGACGGTGCGGATATGTTTTATTACGTCCTGCGCCATGAGCGGTGTGGCCTGCGTGTCGATCACCATCACGCAGTCGTCGCCAATAATGATGCCCGTGTTCGGGTCGCCCTCGGCGGTGTAGGCGTAGGCGTTGTCGGAGAGCTTGTCGAAGGTTACTTTTTTGACTTCGAGATCAGCTTGGGAGGCGAATTTTTTTTGCGACGACATGACACTTCCTTTTTTGCGCAGCTGCTTGCATGTTAATCGCAGATTCGCTAAAAGTAAATTAGTTCGTTAATAGCAAATACAAGAAATGGCCAAAATCCAGCGTGGAATTCAGTCTATTGACGTCGGTGGCCGCCTGCTGCTTGCACTCTCTCGCAGCGAAGGAGCGATGATGCTGAAGGAATTAGCCGAGGCTGCTGACATGCCCGCCGCCAAGGCGCACGCCTATCTGGTGAGCTTCTGCAAGCTGGGCCTGATGGAGCAAGACCCTGTGACGGGGCGCTACGATCTCGGCCCGCTGGCGCTCGAACTGGGGCTGGTGAGTCTTAACCGCCTCGACGCAGTCAAAATTGCCACGCGCGAGATGACGGGTCGGAGTCAACGCACCGGCCAGTCCACAGCTATTGCCGTTTGGGGCAACTACGGACCGACCATTGTGCGCTTCGAGCAATCGGTGCGACCGATTCATGTGAACATGCGAACCGGTACTGTGATGGCGCTCGCGCAAACGGCGACTGGGCAAGTCTTTACCGCGCATGTCACGGCAGCGCAAATTGATGCTGCGCTGACTGCGACTTCGCCAGATGTCAAACAGAGAGCGACCGCGAAGCGTGCGCTTCAAGCGTTAGAACCAGAATTTGCTGCCGTTCGTCAACGCGGTCTTGCGCGTGCGCAGGGCAATCCCGTGCCAGGTGTCAACGCCTTCTCCGCACCGGTGTTTGATCACACCGGCGAAATCGTTGTTGCGCTTACTGCGCTAGGCTCGGCGGCCGAGTTTGATGTGACCTGGGCGAGCCTGATCGCGAAAGATGTCAAGGCCACAGCCAAGGCAATTTCGGCACGACTGGGATTTCGTGGGTGAGCGCACAAACAACCGCTTCGGTCGCGTGCGCGTTAGTCAAGGCGATCACGTTTAGCCAATCGCAAAGTGATAATGGTCGCGGTCTCAATTGATTGATCAAAATGAAATTCAATTTTCCTGAAGCGCCTTTAGCAAGCGATACTCACCGAGGGTCACAGTAAAAGCAGTGGCCCACATCATTCAAGTCAAGCCGCTTCAGGCACCTCGATACGGCGGACCTGCTGTCGTAACAATCCGGGGATCAATATGCACGTAGGGAATCGGCCGTTCAGCCGCCGTCGGGGAGGGTTTGTTCAGCTTGTGGTCATCGCGCTGTCGTTAATCGCCAGCGTGACGATGTCGCGTCAAGTTTTCGCGGCCACCAGCGTGATCCCCGTGGGCAACGGAACACCCGCGAGCTGCACCAACACTGCCCTGCAAGCTGTCATGCAAACTACCACTTGGGCTTACGATAACTTGACTGTGACGTTTAACTGCGGTGCGAGTCCGGTCACGATCGACGTGATGCCGCTTTCCTTCTTGTATGAAAACGGTCAAATCAATGTCTATCCCAACAAGACGCTGGACGGCGGCACGGAGGGCCTGATCACGCTCAGGATGACGGGATCTGGGCGGTTTTTGTACGTCAACCACCCCGGAAAAACCGTAACGCTGAAAAACATGGTGTTCACTAATGGCGTCGGTCCGTCGGCGTTGTGCAGCGTTGAACCCTGCGGCGGTGGCGCTGTCGCTGTGCAAAGCGGCAAGCTCAACTTGAGCAACAGCACTTTCTCCGGCAATACCACCGGCAAAAATGGCGGGGCCATTTGGAAGCTTGGTGGCACCGTGACCGTAAGTGACAACACCTTTTCCGGCAACACCGCCGCCGGTGGCGACGGAGGTGCCATTTATGTGCAGGCGGGTCTTGGCTTTCCTGCACAGGCCACCGTGACCCACAGCACTTTTTCCAACAACACTAATATCAAAACACATTAATTACGAAACATAGTGTCGGGCCATTTTGAGGTCGGCATCTTGGCGGGAGAAGTTCCACTGGATACATCTATGTTCGTCGTTTCGGCGACGGTGCCAAGCTTTGACTTCGCTGG